>Ga0187865_1000183_pt1 | contig 90768 bp, 79 predicted proteins | sample June2016WEW_11_1_2_FD_132989 | JGI IMG/M metagenome (GOLD analysis project Ga0187865, IMG submission 132989) | Peatland microbial communities from SPRUCE experiment site at the Marcell Experimental Forest, Minnesota, USA - June2016WEW_11_100 | ecosystem: Environmental > Terrestrial > Soil >... | reverse complement strand
CACACCGTCGTTCGGGCATTCTGGTGATAGTCCATCTGGTCTCCTGCATTCCTGAGTCTTCGCAAACCCAGCTTTACAGGTCACGATCAGATGGACAACCTATTGAAACCTCACAACTAGGGAATAGGGAGTGGGGAGTAGGGAGCAGGGGACTACGGGACTGCGGGGCTGCGGGAGTTACCAGTTCGAGGCGATGCCGGCATCAGCTCTACAGGGCCGGTTTCAAACGCCGGCATCCTGAGCGATTATCCTTTCCAGAATGCCGTCCACCGCGACGCTGCGCTGTCGACAAGCACCAGTTCGCCCTCAGCGCGCGACTGGGCGCCCTCAATCCGGCTGAATTGGAACCGGCTGCCCAGCCGGCCCGGCAGGGAAATCTTCTGCGGCGCGGGGCCGGGACCCCGCTCAAAACTCACGCGCCAACCGTGCCCTCCATCCAGAGGCTCGAGCTTCAGGTCAAGGCGGCCGAAACGAGTGGGCGTTCCGGTCAGGACGTACTCCCTTTCTGGCGCGAGTTCACCGCCGGTGACGCCTGCCAGCAGGCGCAGGTGTCTCCCGTTCTCCAGCGCCAGCATGTGGCGAACGTAGCGTATGCACTCGGCGCTGGCCCAATTATGGGGCATATCTCCCACATACGAGCTCACAAGCGCATTCTGTAGCGGCTGCTCCTCTCGCCAACAGTATTGAGGACTGGCATGATTCAGAAATCCGATGAAGGTATCGTGGGCAGCCTGCTTCATGCCCAGCCACAGGTAAACCTCCGCAACAAAGGCGGCATTGTAATTCCATACCGCTTCGTGACGAGCCCATCCGGTTTCTGCGGGAATGTCTTCTTTGGTTACAGCCTGCATCAGTTGCACATGGCCGCGCACAATCGGATGTTGCGGCTCGAAGACGCGGCCGGGGAAGATGGCGTGGGAAAGCGCCCACTGCGCGGATTGCGGACGCGGCCTGTCCCAGGGATCGGGTGACTGCCATTGAGGGTCGTCCTTCAATAACATGGGAAGAAATGCAAATCCGCCCTCATAGCGGAGCATTTCGCGCGCGGCGGCTTTCTGGAATGCGGCTTCTAACTCGTTGAAGAAGCCGCGGGCGTCTTTCAGGCTGCCGATCTTCTCGCTTTCGCTCGCCTCCGCAATGGCTTTCAGGCCGGCCAGGACCCAGACAGTATTGGTGAGCTCGTCGCAGGGACCCGCGATACCTCCATCGGCGAAGCCCCTGGCCAGCAAACCGTAACGTCCAAGGCCGCTGTCCTGCTTCGTTGCAAGGGCCTGCAATGAGCGCAAAAATCCGATCGCCTGCACCACCTGTGATTCCAGTTCGCGCAGCAGAGACCAATCCTGGCTCAACTGGCACTGCCGAACCAGCGTAAACATTGCGATGGCCGTATCTTTCCAGTGCTCCGTGCCGCCTCCCGCTACGATCTGTCCGTTGCTCTGTTGCCTGGACCACGTGGTCCGCAGGCCTTGCTCCGCATCCTTGTCGTAGCCAAGATAGCGCGCGGCTTCCAGGATGAAATTGCCGTCGACTACCCACAATCCCCGGTAGCAAGTGGGTCCCACTTGAAAGGTCAGCTTGCCATCCCGCACTTCGCGAGCCTGAAGGATATTGCGCGCGCATGCTTCCACAAATTCGCCTCTCCGGCCCGGCACTGACCAGGCAACGGGCGAACGAAATGCGGACCAGGACTTCCAAAAGGACCGGCAGCTTTCCAGAGCGCCTTCGAGATCGGACAATCCGGCTACAACCGCGGCTCTCTCCTGCCTGGCTAAAGGAAATCGGAAGAATGCGCGGTAGGGTTTCGTCTTCGAGGCTTGTCCATGGCGGAGCCTTAACCGCTGCGACCGGTCACTTTCGGTGTCCCAGTCGAAGGAGCCTCCTTGCGCGCCGCCTTGCGGCGGATTTCCCATCACCTTGCCGGTCAGAAGCACTTCTCTCGAGTCGCGGTGCAACACAATCAAGATCCCGTCTTTCTCTTCAAGATCGAACTTATGGGTGGTGTCGAAGTTGATGAGCGGCTCGATGTTCACCGCGTCGCCGGAGTTTGGGGTCACATCGACGATCACGTTGTCCACCCTGCCTTCAGCTCCGTCGTTGGTGGCAAATGCAGTCAGCGTCATCAAAGCGCCTGGATACTCGAGCGAGGTGCGGACGATGGGGACACCGGGATTCTCGATCTGCTGGCTCAGCACCCTCGGGGCCTGCATCCCATCCAGCGCAAACCCAACCTTCAAGGAGAACGAGAAGGACGAAGCGCCGCGCTCGTATCCATACAGCAGATGCCCGACCTGATCGACCAGGCTCTTGTACGAGTCGTCAGGAAAACAAAAGGCAGTTTGCTGCAGTACCGGAGCATACCGGAAATCAATGATGGAAGCGCCGTCTCCGGCTTCTCCCTTCGGCCTGCCATGCGCCGGAGATGCGGCCGGCTCCTGGGCTTCTGTTACCGGGAGGGAGGATGCGGCCAGAGTCGTGCCTGCGGCCAGAACGCCACTGAGAAAACCCCGTCGATTGAGAGGTAGCATGGCGTCTATTAAATTCTCGCCCCATTGGGGGTGTCAATTCAATGGCTTACGACCGAATGCAGGGTTCAGGTTTCAGGTGTCAGGGGTCAGCAGGGCGACCGCGATCCTGCTATCTGAAACCTGACACCTGACACCTGCTTTTTATTTCCGGCCCGGGCTGGCGCCGAGCTTCTTGGCGGCGCGGCGGTCGGCAATGGCGTGCATTTCCTTGCCCCAGTGCGAGCGGTTAATGCCGATTTGCATGGCCAGCATGATGACGTTTCCTGTACCCCAGTAAAGCGCGAGTCCCGAAGCATAGTGCCAGAGCATGAAGCCGAAGAAAATCGGCATCATGAAGGCCATCATGCGGCGTTGGGAGGGGTCCATGCCCGGCGAGGGCGTAATGTACTGGGTCAGGAACATGGACACGATGATGAAGATGGGCAGAATGTGCGTTGGGTCCGGATGCGACAGGTCGGGCAGCCAGAGCCAGTGGGCCTGGCGCAGCTCCACCGTATACTCCAAGACGCGGAAGTACGGCCACAGGAGCAGCATTGGCACGAGCATGGGCAGGCAGTTTCCGTACATGTTGACGCCCTCGGTTTTGTAGAGGGCCATCATCTCCGCATTCATATCTGCGCGCTTGGGGTCGGTCGCCTTAAGATTCGAGTAACGCTTTTTGATCGCGTCAACCTTGGGCTGGATGCGCATCATCTTCAGCGACGACTTGGTCATCATCAAGCGTGTGGGCAGGAGCGTCAGGTTGAAGATGACCGTGGACAGGATGATGGCCCATCCCCAGTTTCCAATGCCGTGTAGGACCATGAAGCGGAGCAGCAGGTAGAGCGGCTTGGCGATAAAGGCCCATAAACCAAACTGAATCAGCGGCTCAAGCGACGGGCCGTCGGGCTTGCCGTCAACGCCGGTGGCGTGAATGGACTCCAATACATCGGTTGCCTTGGGTCCGGCAAACAGGCGCAGGCGAGTATCGCCGCTGGTGTCGCCGACCGCCAAGCCCAGCACGTCGATGTGAGTTTTTTTGCTGTTGGGATCACTGGTATCGCCGGGCAGCTCGACGGCATTATGCAGAGTGACCACAGTGGTGCGATCGGGCACGTCGGGCAGAAAGGCCGAAGCGAAGTAAAGGTCCATGTCGGCGGCGTACTGATACGGCTCGTCGAGCGTATTGTTGCCGCTGACCTTCGCCGCGGCCTGCGTGTCCTGCTTTCCATCAATCGACCAGGCGAAGAAGGAGGGGGTGCGCGTCTGCGACGGCATCATCCCCGTCTGCTGGAGATCTTCCATGTCGCCAAGGCCGGCGGGCCAGGCAACGAGCGCGCGGACGGGCTCTCCATTCTGCTTGACCTGGGCCTCGACGGTGACGACGTAGCTCGTATCGAAGCGGAAGGTTTTTACAATGTCGAGACCGTTCGACGCGTAGTGGAAGGTGATTGAGGCGGGCGCCACGACCAGCCCGGTGGCCGTGGGCTGCGCGCCCGAAACCGAGACCTGGTAGAGAGCCTGATTGAGCTGCGAAGTGAGCGCCGGATCGTAGGTAAACAGCGAGAGAGGGAGCCCGAAGCGCGCGGCAGCCTGAGGCTGGACGAGGTCAAGGGGCTTGCCTGCCGAGTCGAAGTATTTCTTCAGGATCCAATGCTCGACCTGCGCGCCGCGATTGCTGAACTCGATCTTGTAGAGCTCGTTCTCGACCGTAGTGACGGTCTCGATGGAGGCGGAGATCTGCGGCGTTGCGGCGGGCGGCTTCCCATGCGTCCGGGCGGGCTGCGCCTGACTCTCGGCAGGCTGAGCGGCTGGCGCCGTCTGCTGGGTTTGCGCAGGAGCGGGCGGCTGTTCTTCCGGCTTGGGCTTGGCGAAGAAGTACTGGTAGCCGAGGAAGGCGGCGAGCACCAGGAGCATGAGGGACATGGTGGAGCGCATATCGCCGCCACCGCCGCCGGAGCCCTGCGATTGCAGATTGGGATTATGAATTTCAGGCAAAGGAAACTTCCTATCGGTTGCAAAGGGCGGCCTGGCGGGCCACCGCTGTTCTTATGGTAATGGTTCGCGCGGAAGTGCGGTTCCGTCACGATGGACCGCGGTGTCAACCCGGGCAGCAGCGGCAGAGCGGATAGCGCGCGGCGGGACCGGATCGAACCCTCCGCGCGTGAAGGGGTGGCAACGCAGAAGGCGCCAGGCCGCAAGCGCACAGCCGCGCAGCGGGCCATATGTAGCGATGGCGACCGCCGCGTACTCAGAGCAAGTGGGCAGGAATTTGCAGCCGCCGGGCTGCAGCGAGTGCAACGCAGGCGACAGCCAGCGTTTGTAAAAAGCGAGCAGTGCAAGCAGGATGCGCGTCATGGTCGGGGCGTCACCGGGTTTTTTGGCGCGGCCCAGGAGTGCTTTGCGGAGCGTGCCACCTCGGTCCCAGCCTGTTCCAGAATACGCACAATCTCCCGCTCAAGTTGCGCGAATTCCATGGTGAGCACGTTACGGCGAGGATGAAAGATGAGATCGAAGCCCTGGGGCAGGAGATCGACGTGGCGGCGCAGGGCTTCGCGCATACGGCGCTTGATGCGGTTGCGTTCGTGGGCTTTGCCCATCACCTTGCCTACAGTGAAGCCGATGCGCGCCGCGGCCGGAGAACTTCCAGCCGCGCCATCCTGCGTTTGCGGCGCCAAAAACCAGTTCATGGTAGCGGATTGCCGTTTGCGGTCTGTGGCGTAAGCGCGCAGAAAGTCAGTGTGCTTGCGCAGACGCGAGGCGGCCAGCGTTTGGCGCTGGGCAGGCTTGGAAGGTGAGATCATCGGGAAGGCTCGATCCGGAATGGCGCCGCTGCGCGGCACATTCCGATTCCAACAGGACCACCGGGAGGGATCAGTCGCGGTGCGCGGCGCTGACGGACACGCGCTTGCGGCCGGCGGCGCGGCGGCGGCTGAGCACGGCTGCGCCGGCCTTGGTCTTCATGCGCGCCCGGAAGCCGTGTGTCTTCACGCGGTGGCGGCGGTTGGGTTGAAAAGTGCGCTTGGGCATCGTTACCCGCTCCTGTTTCCTAAAGAAAATCTGCGTTTTAGCAACAACTCTGAGTATACCGTAGGGCAAGCCGGGAATCCAGCAGGGGGGAGCGCCTCACCATATGGCATTGCGCGCGATCGCCATCGCGTATTCTAAGATGGATGTTGTGGCGCAGCAGCGAAAGCCGCAGGCCAGGTGTTGCAACTCACGCTTGCGCGCATGGACATTGCGAAGTTTCACCATCCTTGGTGCAACTTTTCGAGACCTTAGAAAACTTGTGTGAATAGGGGATTGCAACGGCCTCGATATGTGCTACTATCGGGACCGTTCCTGAAATTTCATGTGAAATTTCAAACGATCTGCAAAACAGGTTTTATGTTCAAGTGCCCCGGGGTCGAATCTTCAGGGGCAGGCCAGCGGGAAACAGGTACCGGTCACCGAAGGCGGGCGGGAAGCGGAATGCTTTGCGCCGGGAGGGTATCGTTGCCTGAAAACCGCCATTGAACCGCGAGGCTCCCAGCCTGCGGAAAAAGCAAGGATTGTACGATGGCATTTGCAACTTCACCGGCTACGGCACTCAACCCATGGCTCCAGATTCTCGCGGCTTTAGAAAAGAAGGTAATCCGGCAATCCTTCGAGACCTGGCTCAAGCCCACCCGTTTCAGTCATATTGCGGGCCGCAAGCTCTACGTACGCGTGCCCTCGCCGGAGTTCCAGCACATCGGCGACAAGTACGGCGACCTGATCCAGGAGGCCATCGATCTGCAGTCGCTTGAGCTCGACGACGTCTGCTTCGTAACCGTCGAGGAGGATCCCTCGATTCCGCCGCAACGGAGGGATGGCGGCTTTGGGCCGGTAGCCGCGCACGCGCCCACGGCGCCGCCAGCGAGTGCGACGCGCACGCCCGAGCAGGGCCGCTTCGACTGGTCGACAGCGGCGCAACTGAATCCCCGCTACACCTTCGATGCCTTTGTCATCGGCAACGGCAACCAGTTTGCGCGCGCCGCGGCGCTGGCCGTGGCGGAGCGCCCGTCGCGCGCCTACAATCCGCTCTTCCTCTATGGCGGCGTGGGCATGGGCAAGACGCACCTGATGCACGCCATCGGCCACGAGGTGAAGCGGAGGCAGCCGGTTGCGAACATCTGCTACGTGAGCGCCGAGAAGTTCACCAACGAGATGATCAACTCGATCCGCAACGATCGCATGACCAGCTTTCGCGACCGTTTCCGCACGGTGGACGTGCTGCTGATCGACGACATCCAGTTCATCTCGCAGAAGGAGCGCACGCAGGAGGAGTTCTTTCACACCTTCAACGCGCTGCACGAAGCGATGAAGCAGGTGGTGATTGCTTCCGACCGGCCGCCCAAGGAGCTGACGGAGATCGAGGAACGGCTGCGCTCGCGTTTCGAGTGGGGATTGATCGCGGACATTCAGCCGCCCGACCTTGAAACCAAGGTGGCCATCCTGCTGAAGAAGGCCGAAACCGAGCAGGCGCAGTTGCCCACCGATGTGGCTCTGTTTATTGCTTCGAACGTGCGCACCAACGTACGCGAGCTGGAGGGCGCGCTGGTGCGGTTGATCGCCTGGTGCCAGTTGAATCGCATAGAGATCACGCTGGCGGCCGCGCAGCAGTGCCTGAAGCAGTTCATCGACATGCAGGTGCGCAAGATCACCATCGAAGCCATTCAGCGCGCCGTTGCCGAGCAGTTTGGCATGCGGGTCGCGGACCTGAAGCAGAAGAACAACTCGCGCAATGTGGTGGTGCCGCGGCAGATCGCCATGTACCTGGCCAAGCAGATGACCGAGGCGAGCCTGCCGGAGATCGGCCGCCAGTTCGGCAACAAGCATCACACCACGGTGATGCACTCGATCGGCAAGATCGACGAACAGCGCCGCACCGACAAGGACCTGCACCGCATGCTGGGCAAGCTGCAGGATGTGCTGAACTGCTAAAACAGTGGTCAGTGACCGGAGAGGGTTCGGCGACTGGAGATGCGCGATGCACAGCCGCTCAGTGATGAGCGGCTCTTTCATTTTTGGTGTTAAACTTCGAGCGGTATGAGGCAGCCAGGGTTTCAACGGACTTCAGGGAAGATGATTTTCGGGCGATGGCCTTCCCTTGCGCTGGCGGCGATGGCGGCATTGGTTCTGAGCGCGTCGGCGCAAACTCCTATCGATGTGCAGCCAGTGAAAGTGCTGAAGCCGAATGGAACTCTGGCTACGTGCTCGTACAGCCCGGTTCCAGCCGAAGCGCCTTTCTTTTCCCGCCTGAGCAATGAGGAAAAGACGAACGATACGGCCTTCGGCGGCAACTACACGATGCACGGAAAGACCGGCACGTACGTGGCATGGTTCGGCATTGTGCGCGGCGTTACGCCGCCCTCACAACCAGGCGGAGACGTGGCTCTGCTGGTGCAGCACCACTTCTTCGACGGCATGACCGACTGCCACATTATGCTGGTGGCCAAGAGCGGCGATGGAGACTTTGTGGCGAAACTCAAGGTCGATCCGGCGCAGATTCCCGCGCTCTCGCTGGTGCGCATCTACGGCAAGGTGACCGGCGAAACGGCTCGCGTGCCGCAGGTAGCGGTGGGCTACATTCGCGTGTGGCCGTGGATGACCTTCACCTTCACCGATCTGGCAGGAGAGGACCACAGCAATCCGCGCTGGCAGAAATACTCCAGCGTAAAGTCCTCGGATCGAATTTATGTTCCTTATCCCAACGAGGACTACTATCTGAATGTGCTGGGCGATCCTGCGGATTTCGGACTGAATCTGAGACCCGAGTAAAGACGGGATCCCAAGGGAACTAGAAAGCGCAGGGTTACTGGCGCGATCTGGGTTCGTTGCGCGACTGGTGGTGATGGCGGCGGACGACGTAGTGGCCGATGAGCCATCCCGTAGCGCTGCCCACCAGCACGTCGGAGGGGAAGTGCTCCTGGCCCATTACACGCGTGAGGCTGACACCAGCGGCTCCCGAATACAGTGCAAATTGGATCCAGTGTGAAGAGGTTTCGCCTGCCAGCGCGGACGCGGCAGACCAGGCGATGAGGCTGTGCGACGAGGGGAAGGAAGAGTCGACTCCGGCACTCGACTGGAAGAATCGCCCGCGCGAGCTGTCCACGCCGGGCCGCTCGCGCCAGAAAATCAGCTTCATTCCCTGCTCCACGATCACGCCGTCCACCATGGACTCCGCGCTGAGAATGCCGGCTTCGCGCGCGCGCTCATTGTTACCGAAATGGCCGTAGCCATAGACGGCAACGGGAGCTGCGATCCACGCGCCAATGAGCGCATTGGAGGCGTTGATGCTGGCGTTGTTGAAGCCGGCGTTTTGCGAAACCACCTGCGTCATGGCCCTGTGATCGGTGGCGATTGCGGCTCCGGTTGCCAGTGCGAGGGGAGCGAGCCACTCGATATCGCGCGGGCGAAGCCGGACGGGACTGGTCCAGATGGCGGCCTGATCGCGAAGAAAGTTGCACGGCGTGTTGCGAATGGTCACGCCGCCGCTGGAGGACAGATGCGCTGCCGGCGCATCGGGAAGCGAAGCGCTGCCGGCCGGCAATGCTGTGGCACTCCCGGGCGCCTGCGCCGCAGCAACAATGCGGAAACCGAAGGCCAGGGTAGCGGCGGCTAGAAAGAGCACGGCGCAGCGGCAGAAACGCTTGGGGCGGGAAACCAGAAATTCTTCTTGCATGAGTCGTCGAATAGGGGACCGGATGGACCGGGCTGATTCCTATACGACTATTTCACGATTGTGAATGTCAACGAAATAACGATCACGGCGAGGTGACCTGAAGCTGATGCCAGCCGCCTCCCGCGGGGGCCGTGGCAGAATTGACCACATTGCCCGTCCCGTCGGCCCAGTAGCCGCTTTGCGAGCCAGTCCAAACGTTACCCGACTCACCGGTAAGCGGGTCAACCGTGGGGGTGACGCCGACGAGCGCATTATCGAAGCTTTGCACCTGAGAGGCCTGTGCGCTCATCCGGTTTTCAAAAGCATTCACCTGGTCGCGCATGGCCTGCATCTGCGCTTCGAACTGCTGCACCTGTTGCGCAAGCTGTTGCAGGCGGCTTTGCTGGCGCGCCTGCTGGTATTGCAGCGCATAAGCATCCATCTGCTTTTGATAGTTGATCCAGTCGGGGCTCAGGCGGAAGGTTTGCGCACAATGCAGTAAAACCGAACGCGCAAGAGCAAGCTGACTGGACGGAGCAAGGAAACTGCCCAGGGTGGGCGCCGTCCAGATGCCGCCGGCAAGCGTGGTGCGAACCGCCGCGAAAGCGATGTTCCGGCTGGCGCCGGAACCGCATGTGTAGGCGATGCGGCCAGTGGAGGACGTAGATGAGGATTGGGCGCCGCCGGATGTATCCGGAATGTAGTCGGGAATGGTGAAGTTCACGTCGGCGGTGTCGGCGGTGGGGTTGGCGCAAATTTTGTAAAAGCGAACGTGCACGTAGAGGACCGCGAATTCAGGCCCGGTTCGATACCTGGCGACGACTAACTGGGCCTGCGCGCCGAGATCGACGGTTTGGCCTTCTTGCGGGTGGAGGGACGAGGGGACTGTGTATGCGGGAATGGCGACGTCGCCGAGGCGAACCTGGACGCGGCCATCGGGAGAAGTGAGGTCGATCATCGGGCGCTCGTCGGAGAATCCCATGCGGAAGAGACCGCCTTTAACGGTCCAACCCTGGGGAACTTCGGCGGTGAAGGCTTTTTCGTACGGGTCCTGGAATGTTGTCCATGTGGGCGCTGCGGCCGCAGATCCCGCGGCTTGGACAAGCGAAGATTTCGCGGAGGACCGGCAGGCGACGTTGGCGAATGTCGCGGCAAACAGCACGCCGACGGCGAGCACGATCAAGGGAAAGCGGCGGTGATTGGGCATGTTGCCTTCTCCTGTGGCAGGTTTTCGTGGTTCGAGAGCTGGTCTCGTGCCGGGGAGGGGGAATACGCACTGGATAGCACAGCGCCGGGGCGCCGGTCAACGATTTTGCCGATGCGGACGAATACCGGTGACCGCGTGGATCAGAGCGCTAGCGGCGGGTTACCGAGGTAGATGTCGACGTAGTCGAGGTAGTTCTGCGCGTATTCGCGGATGAGGTCGCGGTCCTTATCGGTGAGTTCGCGGCGCAGCCTGGCGGGAACGCCGGCCCAGAGCGTGCGCGGAGGAACCACTGTATGCTCGGGAACGACGGAGCCGGCCGCAACGATGCAGCCCTCGCCAATCCGGCTGTTGTTGAGAACGCGGGCTCCCATGCCGATGACGCACAGATCCTCGACCACGCAGCCGTGAACCGTGGCATTATGGCCGATGGTCACCCAGTCGCCCACGATGACGGGATAGAGGTTGCGCTGACCGTGGAGGACGGAGCAGTCCTGCACATTGGAGCAGGAGCCAACGCGGATGGAGTTGACGTCGCCGCGCAGAACGGCGTTCATCCACACGGAGGAGCGCTCGCCCAGCACCACGTCGCCGAGGATTTGCGCGGAGGGATCGACGTAGCAACTGGCCGGGATTTGGGGCACATGGCCCTGATAGGTTCGGATCATAGGCCTCGAGGGCAACCTCCGATAAGAGTTTACCGGACCTGGCGTGCCCTCGGGCGGATCGGCAACGCTCAATGCCGCTGCGGAGATGGACGCCGGGACGAAGCCCGGCTTGTGGAACCTCATGGAGAACATCGAGTTGGCTGCCGGTTTAAAACTCGGGTATGATACTAAGGAGCCTAACAGGCAGGTTTGGAGGTGGAGACCTTTGGCGGAGGTTCGCGTTCAGGAAGGCGAACCGCTCGAAAACGCTCTGCGCCGGTTCAAGCGGAAGGTACAGCAGGAGGACATCATCAAGGAAGTAAAGCGTCACTCCTACTACCTGAAGCCCGGCGAGAAGCGCCGCGTCAAGGCAGCCCTGGCGCGCAAGCGGAACCGTAAGAAGGCTCGCAAAGAGCAGGATTGATTCGATAACCCGCCGCGAGAAGCTCTGTTCCAGAGGCCTTCGTTGCACGATAGCGAAGGCCGCGAAACGCCTCAAAGAGGTTCGGAACAGCAGGCGCGGCGGCGCAAGTGACTGTAGCGCTTCTCCAGTTTCTGCCGATCCCATTCGCGGCGTCCGATTGGCTCGTCCCCAGCGCTGAAACCAATCGGATCGATGCCGCAACCCCCAAGAAACTTGAGAAACGCGAAATCACGCCGCACGCGATGGGCGTGAGGCGTTTCAGGTTGCCCGGCTTGACCGGGCAAGGATATTGGTACCGCTCAATTTTTTCGCGCGGACCGGGCCCTTGTGGTGCAACACGAACGAGAACAGGGCACCGGAACCGGCAAGTTCGTTTCGAGCCATGGCCGATTTCGGGGCGGGACCCTGTGGGAAGCCGGCCATGGAATTCACCGATCGAGTGCTTAAGTGCGTTGACTGCGGCGCCGAGTTTGTTTTCACAGCGGGCGAGCAGGTCTTCTTCCACGACAAACAGTTCATAAACGATCCCAAGCACTGCAAGCAATGCAAGGCAAGGCGTACCCGGGGAGCGCAGCGTGCTCGCCCCGAGACGCGTACGAACTGCTCGGAGTGCGGCGCGGAGACAACCGTCCCGTTTAAGCCGACCCAGGGCAGGCCGGTGCTGTGCCGTACGTGCTTTCAAAAGCAACCCGCAAAGTCTCAACCTGCGCCTAGCCCGGCGCAGGACTGAAGAGCAGGCCGCCCCGGAATTTCGAGGGGAAACCCGCGTTACGCGCCAGTGTCGCCAGTTGCGCCCAATGGCGCTGGCTGTGGAATAAGGCATTTCTCCCAATCCTCAAGAGTGCCCAATTCTCTTCATGTTGCCGCTCGCTGGGGTTCGCGCCAACTTTGCGGTTTTTGAATCCCTATACACCAGGGGGAGAAATGCGTTAGCGCGTGCGCTGCAATCTTCCTGCGGGAGACGGTGCGCGGTTCAGGAGGCGCCCAGTCAAAACAGTTCTTCCAGAGTGATCCCAATGCTCATCCGCGTGACCCTCCCTTCAGGGCGCGATGGCCGATGTCGCGCCGGTAGTACATTCCCTCAAAGGAGATTTCCGCCATGGCTTGATACGCACGGGCCAGAGCTTCCTGAAGCGAGTCGGCGGCAGCGGTTACGCCGAGCACACGCCCGCCGGCGGTGAGCAGTTGGCCGCCCATTCGCGCCGTACCGGCATGAAAAACTTCGACGCCCGGAACCCGGGCCGCGGCGCCAAGACCGGTGATGGGGAAGCCGGTCTTGTAGCTTCCCGGATAACCGCCGGAACTGGCGACGACACAGGCTGAAGCGCCCGGGGTCCAGCGGAGCATGGTATCGGCGAGGCGGCCGTCGATGCAGGCCTCAAGTGCGTCGACCAGATCGCTTTCGAGGCGCACCAGGATGGCCTGGGTTTCGGGATCGCCGAAGCGGGCGTTGAACTCGAGCACCTGGGGGCCGCGCGCGGTCATCATGAGGCCGCAGTAGAGGACGCCGGTGAAGGGAGTTTCTTCGGCAGCCATGCCCTGGATGGTGGGCTCGGCAACGTGGCGCAGAATCCAGTCGGACATGGCGGGATCGAGCAGCGTATCGGTGGAGTAGACGCCCATGCCGCCGGTGTTGGGGCCGGTATCGCCCTCGCCGATGCGCTTGTGATCCTGGGAGGGGACGAGCGGCGTGACATGCTTGCCGTCGCTCAAGCAAAGGAAGCTGATCTCGTCGCCCTCGAGGAACTCCTCGATGACGACCTGGCGCTCGGGCGCGCCGAGAAGCGTGCCCGAGAACAGGTCCTGGGCGGCCTCGGCGGCGGTGTGGCGCGAGTCGCACATGATGACGCCCTTGCCCGCAGCCAGGCCGTCGGCCTTGACCACGATGGGCGGATGGAAGACCTCGATGGCCTTTTCCACTTCGGCCGCGGAGACGCAGACGGCGTAGTTGGGTGTGGGGATGCTGTGCCGCTGCAGGAAGCGCTTGGCGAATCCCTTGCTGGATTCGAGCATGGCGGCAGCGCGCGTGGGGCCGAAGACGCGCAGGCCGCGCGCGTGGAGCGCGTCGACGATGCCCAGCGAGAGCGGGAGCTCGGGGCCAACGATGGTCAGGCCCGGGCGCTCGGCTTCGGCGAGGCCGACCATGGCGTCGAGGTCTTTGAGATCGACGGGGACGCAGCGCGCTATTTGGGCCATGCCGCCGTTGCCGGGCGCGCAGACGACCTGTTTGACGCGCGGGCTACGTTGAACAGCCCAGGCCAGCGCATGCTCGCGGCCGCCGGAACCAAGGATGAGAACTTTCATGGGAGAGAGCCTTCCTCCGGCCTATCGGGAGCCGGAAGAATCATGGTCGGCAATGGAGGCGGGGGAAGTCAAACGGGAGAACGCAAATTTTGAGCGCTGGCGTTCCCCTATACTGATGCGGGATGCGCCGACGGTGCGGCGCATGGGGATCGTTGCGAGAGGCAGGATGGCTGAGACGCACATCAAACCGTACCACGAGCAGGAGGCCGAACAGGCGCGGCGCGCGGAACAGCGGCGCGTGTTCCGGCGCAATCAGGTGTTCGGGCTGGTGCTGGTGGCGGCGGCCATCTGTCTGTGGTGGCTGCTGCATACCAATCCGAGGTGGATCTTTCCGCCGGGGTGGTGGCGGTGGTAAGGGCAGGGAACAGGGATCAGGGATCAGAGATCAGAGACTCCCGGCTGACGCTGTCTTCGCCAAATACTGAACCGCTTGTTGTCATTCTCCTCGGGCCCACGGGGAGCGGGAAGACGGCGCTCTCGCTCGCGCTCGCGGAGCGGTTTGGCGGCGAGATTGTGAGCTGCGACTCGGTGGCCGTGTATCGCGGCATGGAGGTGGGCACGGCCAAGCCCACCCGCGAGGAGCGGGCGCGCGTGCCGCATCACCTGATCGACGTGGCTGATCCGGATGAGCCGTTTACCGCGGGCGAGTACAGCCGGCGGGCGCGGGCGGCGTTGCGCGAGGTTGCCGGGCGCGGGCGGCTGCCGATTGTGACCGGTGGGACGGGGTTGTATCTGCGCGCGCTGACGGAGGGTTTGTTCGCCGGGCCGGAGCGGCGTGAGGATCTGCGGGCGCGCTTGCGGCGAAGCGCGGAACGGCATGGGAACGGATGGCTGCATCGGTTGCTGCGGAGGCTGGATGCGGCAACGACCGAGCGGATCCATAAGAATGATGCGGCGAAGGTGATACGGGCGATTGAGGTGTGCGTGGCGGCGCGGAGGCCGATGTCGGAAGTGATGGGGCGCGATCCGCTGATGGGGTTCAGGCTGCTGCGGATCGGGCTGAACCCGCCAAGGGCCGCGCTCTATGAGCGGATCAATCGGCGCTGCGGGGCAATGTTTGCCGCGGGGTTGGTCGAAGAGACACGAGGGCTGCTGGAGCGCTATGGGACGGTGAATGCGGTGGACTCGCTCGGCTATAGACAGGCGCGTGGCGTGCTGGACGGATCGTTGAGCGTGGAAGACGCGATCAAAGCTGCGCAGCAGGGGCATCGCAACTACGCGAAGCGGCAAATGACGTGGTTCCGGCGCGAGCCGGAGGTGCGGTGGATAGAGGGGTTTGGGGATGAGGCGGGGACGGTGCGAGCGGCGACGGAGCTGATTGAGAGCGCGCTTGCGTGATCGCGCAGCCATTTAAACTAAGCGTGTTGAGACAGCGCTCGCCGTGAGGAGTGCGCGGAATGGAGGTCCCCTTGGCAGAGACAATCTACGACGTGGCGGTGATCGGCGGCGGTCCGGCGGGGTATACGGCGGCGATTCGCGGAGCGGAGTACGGGCTGAAGGTGGCTCTGATTGACGCGAGCCCGAAGCTGGGCGGGACGTGCCTGCACGTAGGTTGCATTCCGACCAAGGCGTTGCTGTTCAACGCCGAGCTCTGGGAGTATGTGAAGGACGCGGCCGAATATGGGATTGCCGGGATTGGGACGCCGACGCTGGATTGGACGGCTGTGCTGGCGCGCAAGAACGCGATCATCACGAAGCACGTGAAGGGCCTCGAGTTCCTGATGAAGAAGCACAGAGTCTCCACTCTTTCAGGTTTTGGACGAGTGACTGGGTCTGCGCAGGGCGGCGTCCATACGGTAGAGGTGGAGACGAACGGCCAGAAGAGCCCAGTGAAGGCGAAGAACGTGATGCTGGCCTGCGGGTCGGAGGCCAAGCTGCTGCCGGGATTGAAGGCGGACAGGACGATTTTGACCAACATCGAGATTCTGGAGATGAGCGCACCGCCGAAGTCGCTGATCGTGATTGGCGCGGGCGCGGTGGGCGTGGAGTTCGCGTCGATCTTCAGGAGCTTCGGGACCGAGGTGACGATTCTGGAGTTTTTGCCGCGTGTGGTTCCCGTGGAGGACGAGGAGATTTCGAAAGAACTCGCCCGCGTGTTTCGCAAGCGCGGCATTGAGACGAGCACCGGCGCGAAGGTGGAGAAGGTGGAGAAGACGGCGGACGGCGTGCGCGTGAGCTTTACGGATGCGAACGGCAAGGCGCAGGTGAAGGAGGCCGAGAAGGTGCTGGTGGCCGTGGGGCGCGGGCCGCTGACGCAGGGGATTGGCCTGGAGAAGACGCAGGTCGAGCTGGAGCGCGGGTTCGTGAAGGTTGGCGAGGCGCAGGAGACGGCCGAGCCTGGCGTGTATGCGATTGGAGACATTGTTGCCGGGTTGCCGCAACTGGCGCACGTGGGCGCGATGAGCGGCATGGTGGCGATGGCGAAGATCGCGGGGCGGAAGTACAGGCCGGTGCGTCGGGACAGGATTCCGAGCTGCACGTATACCGATCCGCAGATTGGCTCGGCGGGACTGACCGAGGCACAGGCGAAGGAGAAGGGGTACGCGGTGAAGGTGGGCAAGTTTCCGTTTGCGGGCAACTCGAAGGCCACGATTGTGGGCAGCCACGATGGATTTGTGAAGGTGGTCGCCGACGCGAAGTTCGGCGAGATTCTGGGCGTGCACATCATCGGGCCGCAGGCCACGGAGCTGATTGCGGAGGCTGTCGCCGTGATGGAGCTCGAAGGAACGGTGGAGCATTTGATGTTCACGATCCACGCGCATCCGACGCTGAGCGAGGCGATGCTGGATGGATATGGCGCGGTGGTGGGGATGGCGATTAACGCGTGAGGCAGCGGAATTAGCGGAGCTTGCGGAATTAGCGGAGCTTGCGGAATTAGCGGAGCTTGCGGGGTTAGCGGAGCTGGTGGGGCTGCGTGTCGCCGAATTCTGTGGTCGGAGTATTCAGCCTCTACGTACAAATGAGCTAATTCCATACTACCTGACAGGCTAGGTATTCTCTCAAAACAATCTTGACTGTTAACCCGTCGTCCTCGGTAACACGAAATCGATAATTGCCTTGCTGGACCTCAATCCATTTCTCTTGGAAGACTTGAGGGCCTACGACTAAAAGGCGCTGCATAGCTCTGCTTCCAACTTCGGGCCACCCGGCAAGAATCTCTTCTGCGCCGTTATCGGATTCTTCGAAGCGACTACGCTCTTCCGCGTTCAGCGTCAGGAGGGGTCTGAAATTGAATAAATCTGGTTCACTAAACTGCGGTAGGTTGAATTCATAAGACGCGTGCCCTCGTGCCAGTTTTAAAAGTACCCTTCTCACGCGATCGTTCTCGAGGGTCCATAGAGTAACACCGTCACTGTCGGATCTCGCGCTTCGTAGGCGGTTTAACAGAGGCCGATTGCGCGTCAGAATTTCGGCGATTTTGTTTCTCTGCAGCTTCGATGGTTCCGCTTCGCCCGCAATTACGCACTCCAATAGGCAGGCGAAATACTCTTCATCTAGCGAGAAGCTGTTGTTGCAGTCGCTGCATGAGGGACAGACCATGAGGTTTCCCGGATAGGGTTCATCCAGGAGCACCTTTGAGGGAATATGATCGTCGGTCTCGTAGGGGCCGCCGCAGTGAATGCAGAAACCCTTGTATCGGCTGTCGCCGTAACAACTCAAGTTTTGCATGGACGTTACGCTCACTTCTAGCCGGCGGGGCTAGAGTTCCGTTGACTGGCTCGCGATCAACTCTTTCGCTTTGGCGATGAAGGCGGCGAGGGGTACGGAGCCCTGGTCGCCTTTGCCGCGGGTGCGGACGCTGACCGAGCCGGAGGATTCTTCCTTGTCGCCGAAGACGAGGATGTAGGGCGTCTTCTGGTGGGCGAAGTCGCGAATCTTGGCGTTCATTTTTTCGTTGCGGGCGTCGGTTTCGACGCGCAGGCCAGCGGCTTTGAGCGCGGCTTCGACTTTGGCTGCGTACGCGAGGTGTTTCTCGCTGATGGGGACGAGGCCGACCTGCACGGGCGCGAGCCAGAGCGGAAAGGCTCCGGCGTAATGCTCGATGAGCACACCGAAAAATCTTTCGACAGACCCGAAGAGGGCGCGGTGCACCATGACCGGCTGATGGCGCTCGCCGTCCTCGCCGACGTATTCGAGCTCAAAGCGCGCGGGAAGGTTGAAATCGAATTGGACCGTTGAAAGCTGCCAGAGGCGGCCGAGGACGTCGACGAGCTTGACGTCGATCTTGGGGCCGTAGAAGGCGGCTTCGCCGGGAATGGTCTTGTACTGGATGCCTTTCGCCTTGAGCACGTTGTCGAGCGAGCGGATGGCGAGGTCCCAGTTCTCGTTGGAGCCGGCGTAGTGAGCGCGATCGTTGGGGTCCCAGGTGGATAGCTCAACCTTGAACTCGGAGAAGCCGAAGGTTTTGAGGACGGCCTCGGCGAAATCGATGCAGGCGGCGACTTCGCTCTCGATCTGCGAGGGCATGCAGAAGATGTGGGCGTCGTCTTGCGTAAAGCCGCGGACGCGCAGGAGGCCGTGCATGGTTCCTGAGCGCTCGTAGCGGTAGACGTTGCCGAGTTCGGCGTAGCGCGCGGGCAGATCGCGATAGCTCTTGGGCGAGTTCTTGTAGATGAGGATGTGGAAGGGGCAGTTCATGGGCTTGAGGCGGTAGAGCGCATCGTCAAGCTCCATGGGCGTATACATGTTGGCCGCGTAGAAGCCTTCGTGGCCGGAGGTTTGCCAGAGATTCACACGCGCAACGTGAGGCGTGTAGACGAGCTGGTAGCCGCGGCGGAGGCACTCGTCGCGCATCCAGTCTTCCATGATCTTTCGGATGATGGCGCCTTTGGGGTGCCAGAAGATGAGGCCGGCGCCGGCTAGCTCCTGAATGCTGAAGAGGTCGAGTTGCTTGCCGAGAACGCGATGGTCGCGGCGGGCGGCTTCTTCAAGGCGGGCGAAGTGCTCGTCGAGATCTTTCCTGGAGAAGAATGCAGTGCCGTAGATGCGCTGGAGCTGCGGATTTTTCTCGTCGCCAAGCCAGTAGGCTCCGGCGAGGGTGGTGACCTTGAAGGCCTTGACGCGGCCGGTTGAAGGAACGTGCGGGCCGCGGCAGAAGTCGATGAACTTGCCGTTGCGGTAGAAGCTGACCTGGTCGCCGGGCGCTGTAAATTTTGTCACGAAGTGGGTCTTCATGAAGTCGCCGTCACGGGTGAATTCGGCGAGAGCCTGCTCGCGGGGTTCGTATTCGTGGACGAACTTTTCGTCGCGGACGACGACCTCAGCCATTTTGGCTTCGATGGCGGCGAGGTCTTCGGGCGTGAAGGGCTGGGCGCGGTAGAAGTCGTAGAAGAATCCGGAGTCGGTGGCGGGGCCGTGGCCAAGCTTGGTCTCAGGGAAGAGCTCGAGGACAGCCGTGGCGAGGACGTGCGCGGAGGAGTGGCGCAGGACCTTGAGGGCGTCGGGATCTTTTTCGGTGACGAGTTCCAGGCGCGTGTCCGAGGTGAGCGGCGCGGAGAGATCGACGAGGCGCGATGCGGCCGAGTCTTCGGCGGCGTACATAGCGGCCTCCGACTGGCCGTCTGGGGCGGAGTTTTGGACGGCGCTCGTTGCGGCCGACACGGACATGAGGCGGGCGGCGATGGAGGCCGCGGCGAGGCGCGGAGAGATGGAGTTGGCGATTTCGAGAGGTGTTGTGCCAGAGGGCACCTGGCGAACGGCTCCGTCGGGCAGGTGTACGTCGATCATGTTCTTGCTCATAGGTTTGGTGGATTCCGCTGCGGCCCTGGAACGAAACAATGCGGCCAACCTTTGAGGATAGAGGCTTGAAGGGTGCGAAGTCGAGCGCGGGTCTCCTGCTGTCGCCTGATTTCCTGCGGCCGGAAATGGCAGCGGCCACGGGGACGCCGGCAACGACGCGAAGGTCCACCGGGTATACCGTTACTCTGGAACCGCTATAGCAGAAAAACGCGAAAGGGCCGGGATGCAGTCCTGAGTGCGTTCAGGATTGCTCCCCAGCCCTTTCCAGTTTCGTTCAAGATTCTGCCGGAATCCGGCCAATCAGGTTAGAGAGGCTGCACGTCTGCGGCCTGCCAGCCTTTGGGCCCCTTTACGACGTTGAACTGCACGGCTTGACCTTCTTGCAAGCTCTTGAAACCACTAGAGTTGATTGCAGAGTAGTGCACGAAGACATCTTCGCCGTTCTGGCGCGAAATGAAGCCGAAGCCCTTCGCGTCATTAAACCACTTCACGGTACCTTGTTCCATACTTGTTCGTATTTCCTGGATTGAATTGCGCTGGATGAATCGGAGCGAACACTGGCAGAATCTTGCTTTTGGGCGAGTACTGCTCACGCCCGGTTCGGTTCTAACGCTGACAATATTATATCATTATCCGTCAAAATCATGTGCAGGGAATGTGTGCCTGACCTCACTTCGTTGTTTTTTGCTCGTAACCATTTGAAAAATAAATTCTTAGCAGGCATTCCGGCTTGTGATAAGGTGAGGAGTCGCCATGCCGCACGATTGCGTACCCGAATTGCTGGCTCGCGCCACCGAGGCGCTGGAGGAAGAGTTTTGGGCGCTGCCGGGGTTTGGGGCGGAGCCGGGCTCGAGCGCCGAAGCGATGGCTGCGGTGCTGGAGGCGACGGCGCACCGGTTGGGCGACAACTATCCGTATTTTCATCCTTTGTATGCCGGGCAGATGCTGAAGCCGCCGCATCCGGTGGCTCGGGCGGCCTACGCGCTGGCGATGAAGATCAATCCCAATAATCATGCGCTGGACGGCGGGCGGGCGAGCTCGGCGATGGAGGTGGAGGCGGTACGGGAGATCGCCGGGATCTTCGGGTGGACCGAGTTTTTGGGCCATCTGACATCGAGCGGCACCTTCGCCAACCTGGAGGCGCTGTGGATGGCAGGGCAACTGGCGCCCGGGCGGCGAATTTTGGGTTCGGAACAGGCGCATTACACGCACCAGCGGATCAGCGGCGTGCTGAAGCTGGAGTTTGCGAGTGTAGTGGCGGATGAGCGCGGTCGAATGAGGCTGGAGGCGCTGGAAGAGGAGCTGAGCAAAGGCGATGTGGGCACTGTGGTGGCAACGCTGGGCACAACGGCGATGGGCGCGGTGGATCCGCTGGACGAGATTCTGAAGCTGAAGGAGCGGTACGGCTTCCGCGTGCACGTGGATGCGGCGTATGGAGGGTACTTTCGACTGATTGCGGATACGCTGGACGAGCCGGCGCGGCGCGCCTTTGCGGCAATCGGGCAGGCGGATTCGATCGTCGTTGATCCGCACAAGCACGGGTTGCAGCCGTATGGGTGCGGGTGCGTGCTGTTTCGCGACCCGGCAGTGGGGCGGTTTTACAAGCACGATTCGCCGTATACGTACTTCACCTCGCAGGAATTGCACCTCGGCGAAATCAGCCTGGAGTGCTCGCGCGCCGGAGCGGCGGCGGTGGCGCTGTGGGCGACGCAACGGCTGCTGCCGCTCAAGCCGGGCGGGGAGTTTGCGCGGGGGCTGGCCAAAGGGCGGCGCGCGGCGCTAGAGCTGGACCGGCGGCTGCGCGGGGACGGCCGGTTTGAGGCGCTTGCGGCGGGATCGCCGGAGCTGGATATTGTGGTGTGGGCATTGCATGCAGCAGACCTTCGGAAGGCTTCGGAGCAAGCGCGAAGGGTGTTCGATGCGTGCGCCCGGCGGGGACTGCACCTGGCCCTAGTACAATTGCCGGGATCGTGGTTCGGGACGCCGGGCCGAGTGAAAAATGAGCGGGGCGGGGCGACGTGCCTGCGCTCGGTGCTGATGAAGCCGGAGCACGAGGTATGGATAGGCGAGATATGGGATCGGCTGAGCGCGGGGTGCGAAGATGTTGCGGGAGGGTGAGAACGCGGCGAGGGTGTAATTTATGCCCAAAAGAAAACGTTGTCACGCGACAGTGGGCATTGATTCGAGAAAAGGGATCAGGGGATAGGCGATCCTTTGGGGTGTGGTTTGAGGGTGTGAATTTAAAAAGAGGTTGGGGAAGATGCACGATCCAGCAGTTTTCCGTTCCATGCATCGTGAGCGCTTTCATGCGGAACCGGCAATTTTTGTAGGGCCCGGTCGCGTGAACCTGATCGGGGAACACACCGACTATGCCGAGGGCTTTGTGATGCCTGCGGCGATCAACTTTGCCACGCTGGCCGGGATCTCGCCGCGCGCGGATGGCAAAATCGCGATCTACTCTGAGAATTACGGCGAAGAGGCGACATTTGACGCGGCTGCGCTGCCCAAAAAGGGGAGCAAGCACTGGAGCGACTACCCGATGGGGGTGGTGTCAATTCTGGCGGGCGAGGGCCACAGGATTCCAGGGTTCAGCCTGAGCGTGTGGAGCGATGTGCCGTTAGCGTCGGGGCTCTCGAGCTCGGCGGCGCTGGAGGTGTCGGCGGCGCTGGCCGTTCTGTCGCTGGTGGGCACCAGCTATCCCGGACCGGTGCTGGCGCGGCTGTGCCAGCGCGCGGAAAACGAGTACGTCGGCGCAAACTGCGGCATCATGGACCAGTTCATCAGCTTGAACGGCAAAGAGAACCACGCGCTGCTGCTGGACTGCCGCGACTTGAGTTTCAAGCTGGCGCCGATTCCGGACCACGTGGCGCTGGTGATTGCCAACACCATGGTGAAGCACTCGGTGGCCGGAGGCGATTATCCCACGCGGCGGCGCGAGTCGGAGGCGGCTTGCGCGGTGATCGCGAGCCACCGGCCGGGCGTGCCGTTCCTGCGCGACGCGACGCTCGAAGACCTGGAGAAGTGGGGCCACGAGATGGAGCCGAAGAGCCTGATGCGGGCCAGGCACGTGGTGGGCGAAAACCTGCGCACGGTGGCGGCGTGCGAGGCGCTGCTGAAAGGCGACATGAAAGAGTTGGGACGGCTGATGGCCGAAGCGCACCGCAGCTACAGCCAGGACTTCGAGGGCAGTTGCGTGGAGGCGGACGCGATGGTGGCGCTGGCGCAGGATCTGCCGGGGCTGATCGGAGCGCGGCTGACGGGCGGAGGGTTTGGCGGCTGCACGATCAACCTGGTGGAGCAGAACGAGGCGGTGGCGTTTGCCGAGGCGCTGGGCGCGCGCTACGCGGAAAAGACCGGGATCGTGCCGCAGATTCATATTTGCCGCGCCTCGGGAGGAGCGCACCGGCTGGGTAGCGAGAAGGCAGCCTTCAGTTCGCAGTTTACAGATGTTCATTCTTGTTTTCAGTCCTCATTTCTTGAGTGAGCTCGCACGAAGAAAACTGCGGATCCTTCAGCTCTCTTCGCATCGCTGCAGTCACTCAAGATGACGGAGGGTGAGGTAACTCTTTCCGGGCGTACTCTTGCGACAGGAACTCAAGGTGGATGGAGCGGCCAGGCCGCAAGTCGGCGGCAATCTAAGCAGATTTGAAATGATTTATCTTGTTGGGCCCTTCTGTGCAAGTAACTGACACGAAAGAACCATTTTCGCAACCAGGCAGCGACATTGTCCGGCGCGGGTTCCTTGTTAAACTTGGGAGGTGTTTGCCCCGATGAAGAACATGGGCGGAGTTTGCTTCGACCGGGCTGAATGGTTTCACTTTTGCGTGGCCGTCCAGCGCGGGCAGGGTTGAGAAGAAACAAGGATATGCAACCTACAACCTCGCAATCGTCGTTCCACGAAACCGTTCCCGGCACGGGCCAAGTGGCTTATTTTTCGATGGAGATCGCGATCCAGCCGCAGATGCCGACCTACTCTGGCGGTCTGGGCATGCTGGCCGGCGACACGCTGCGTTCGGCAGCAGACCTTGGCGTTTCGATGTCGGCGTTCACGCTCCTGCACCGCAAAGGGTACTTCCAGCAGCATCTTGACCCGGCGGGCATGCAGACCGAAGAAGTGCAGCCGTGGAATCCGGGGGATTTTTGCACGGAAGAGCCGGTGCGGGTGACGGTTTCAATCGAAGGCCGGGTGGTGACCCTTCGAGCATGGCGGTATGACCTAAAGGGAAGCTTCGGGCACGTGGTGCCAATCTACCTGCTGGACACGGATTTGGAGGGCAACTCGGGGTGGGACCGGGGATTGACGGATCACCTGTATGGCGGGGATACGAACTACCGCTTGCAGCAGGAGATCGTGCTGGGGATGGGCGGCGTGCGCATGGCGCATGCGCTGGGCCTGCACGTGAACGTGTACCACATGAACGAGGGACACGCGGCGCTGCTGACGCTGGCGCTGCTGGAGAGCCAGCTGGGCGGCGGGCCGGAGGGCGCGGCGACGGATGCCGATATTGAGGCAGTGCGGCGGAAGTGCGTGTTCACGACGCACACGCCGGTGCAAGCGGGACACGACCGATTCTCGACCGAGCAGGCAATCCGTATTCTGGGCGCGGACAGAACGGCGCGGCTGGAAAAGTTGGAGTGCTTCCGCGACGGCCTGCTGAACATGACGCTGCTGGCGCTGCGCTTTTCCCGCTATGCCAACGGCGTGGCGATGCAGCACGGCAAAGTGTCGCGGGCGATGTTTCCCGAGTTTGCCATCGGCTCCATCACCAACGGTGTGCACGCGCCAACGTGGATCAGCGATCCGGTGCAGCGGATACTGGACGAGCACGTTCCCGCGTGGCGGCGGGACAACCTGTATCTGCGCAACGCCATCGACCTGCCCGAAGCGGAGATGCAAGCGGCACACGCACACGCCAAAGAAGAGCTGCTGGCCGAGGTGGGCTTGCGGACGGGGCTGGTTCTGAATCCCAAAGTGTTGACGCTGGGCTTTGCGCGGCGGGCGGCTACGTATAAGCGCGCCACGTTGATGTTTACCGATCCCGAGCGGCTCAAGGCGATCGCGGCAAAGGCAGGCGGACTACAGATTCTGTACGCCGGCAAGGCGCACCCGCAGGACGAGCCGGGAAAGGCGCTGATCCAGCAGGTGGTTGCGGAGGCGGCCAAGCTTTCGAACAACGATTTGCGGATTGTTTACCTGGAGAACTACGCCTGGCAACTGGGTGCGCAACTCACGGCCGGCGTGGATGTATGGGTAAATACGCCGCGGCGGCCGTATGAAGCGTCAGGCACGAGCGGGATGAAAGCGGCGATGAACGGCGTGCCCAGCCTGTCGATTCTGGATGGGTGGTGGATCGAGGGGTGCATCGAAGGCGTGACGGGGTGGGCAATCGAGGATGGAGCCAACGACCAGGAGGAGGCGCAGTCGCTTTACGCCAAGCTGGAGACGGCGGTTGTGCCGCTGTACCTCGGTGCCAAGGAAAAGTGGGCGCGGCTGATGCGCACGACACTGGCCTTTAACGGTTCCTACTTCAATACCTACCGCATGGTGAAGCAGTACACGCGCAACGCCTACTACCCCGAACGGCTGGCCGAAATGGCGAAGGTAGAGGAAGAGGCGTACGCGGATTGACAAAACAGCTTCAAGCAAGGCGGCCGGCCGCTGATTGCCCGATGATTCCCTAAATATAAAAACTGGCGGAGAACTTGCTGGAGGCGTAGTGCTTCTGCCGGCTTCCCGTGCTGGCTGGAATCGGACAGGCCGTTGAGCCTCCACATCTAGAGTTTTTTTCGCAGGAACTCGAAGATCACGTAGCCGATGAGAGCGCTGACGAGCGCAATCAGGAAGTTCGTGGGCGTAATGATGTCGTGCAGGGCGAAGGCGAGTGTTTTGCCCTGGCCGTTGATGCTCGTGAACTCGCCCATGAGCAGGTTCGAGTAGAAGAGGAAGACGATGAACGCGACTTCGATCAGCACTCGCCACACCGGCTTGAGTCTGGGAGGCGGAGTGAGCGGCGTCATGTAGCGATAATAGCGGCGGCGTTGCGTGAGGCCAAGCGTTTTCGGATGGATGGTCGCGCGCAAGCCTACGCGCGCCGCGCCCAGAAAGGCGATTCAGCCTATAATCTCCCTGTTGTGATTTCACTTTTTCTATTGCCATGGCGCGCGGTGCGGCGGCTAGCTGCCGGCGCGGCGATTGTGATGTTGTGTGCTTTGTTTCCAGCGGCTTACGCGCACGGACAGGCGGCCGGGGGCCGGGAGGACGTGGCGGCGGGCGGCGATGGAACGGGTTCTGCGTTTGCCGGCTCACGGGTTCTGCTGGTGCTGCCCTTCGATAACCGCACGGGGCAGCCGAGCCTGGAGTGGATTCGCGAGGCGGCGGCGGAGATTCTGAGCACGCGCTTTGCGTCGGCCGGGTTCCTGCCGACCAGCCGCGCCGACCGGATGTACGCGCTCGATCATCTGGGGCTGCCGCAGGGCTTTCAGCCTTCACGGGCGAGCTCGCTGAAGCTGGCGCAGACGCTGGACGCGGACTCGATTGTGGTGGGCAGCTTCACGACCGACGGAAGCGGCATTGTGGCCGAGGCAACGCTGGTCGACGTGCCGCGATTGCGCATGCTGCCGGCGGTGAGCGCGCAGGGCGAGATGAAGGACCTGATCGCCGTGTTCAGTGAGCTGGCGTGGAAGCTGACGAAGCAGCTTGACCCCAAGTTCAGCGTGGCCGAGGGGACGTTTGCGGCAGCGGGGAACGGGATTCCGGTGGCCGCGTTCGAGCAATACATCAGGGGAATTACGGAGCCGGATCAGGCGGAACGGCTAGGGCACTTGCAGAATGCGGTGAAGTTGAGCCCGGGGTTCGGGCCGGCGTGGATGGCGCTGGGCCGCGAGGACTACGACGGGCAACAGTACCAGGAAGCGGCGGCAGCCTTCGCCAAGGTGGACAACAAGGGGTCCGACGGCCTGGAAGCGGACTTCTATCGCGGGCTGTCGCTGATGTTCTCGGGCGATTACCCGAACGCGGAGCAGGCGTTTGCCGATGTGGCGCGTGTGCTGCCGCTGGCCGAGGTGGTGAACAACGAAGGAGTGGCCGTGAGCCGGCAGGGGCATGACGGGACGTCGCTGTTTATTCAGGCTGCGGCCGCCGATCCGAACGCGGCGGACTATCACTTTAATTTGGCGCTGAGCCTGAAGCGGCATGGGAACTTGCAGGGGGCATTGAACGAGCTGGCGCAGTGCCTGAAGCTGCGGCCGAACGACAGTGAAGCCCAGTCGCTGGAGGAGGCTTGGAAAGGGAAACCGGCGGCGCGGGGCGCCGAAGGGACCGCCGACCCGAACGCAAGCGCCGAGCCGCTGGAGAGAATTGCGCGCAGCTTTGATGAAGCGGCCTTCCGGCAGGCTGCAGCAATGCTGGACGAGATGAATGCGGGACGGCTGGCCGCGCTGACGCCACGCGACCGGGCACGGGCGCTCTGCACACAGGCCAAAGGATTTCTCGACCGCGGGCTGCTGCTGGAGGCGGAGCGGCTGTATCAGGATGCCGCGGCGGCTGACGGCAAAAGCGCGCAGGCGCATGCCGGCCTGGCGGAGGTGCGCGAGCGCGGCGGCGATGGCGATGCCGCGCGGGAGGAGGCTCACGCGGCGCTGGAATTAGGCCCTTCGGCAGATGCGTACCTTGTGCTGGCGCACCTGGATCTGGCTGCGGGCTCGTTGAACGAAGCGGGAACGGAGGCGGGCGATGCGCTGAAGCTGGAGCCAGCGAACCAGGCGGCACAGGATTTGATGCGGCAGATCGAGGCGAGGACGGGGCAGAGGAGATAGCGGGGTTGGCTAAGCTAACGTGGTTAGCTATCCCCTAGCTGAGAAGCAAAGACCCGCGAGGATGGGGCATCCTAAGAGAGTGGGTTCTGGTGGCTGGTTGGAAAGGGGCGAGCCATGGGTCGGACCATTGGGAAGCGTTGGATGAGCGTTGGGTCGATTGCGGCGGGATTGTGGATAGCCCTAGCGCTTGGCTTCAGTGTTCCGGCGCTTGCCGCGCAGCCGGTGGTAGACAAGCTGGTTCTTGACGACACGATTCAGCCGGTGAGCGCGGATGTGCTGACGCGGGCGCTCGATCGGGCGAACAGCGACGGAGCGAGCGCGCTGCTGATTGAGATGAATACTCCGGGTGGGCTGCTGGACTCGATGCGCGACATGGTGGGCGCAATTCTGCGCTCGCGCGTTCCGGTCATCGTGTATGTAGCTCCGCCGGGAGCGCGTGCGGGATCGGCGGGGTTCTTTATTCTGGAGTCGGCTGACGTGGCCGCCATGGCTCCGGGCACCGAGGCCGGCGCCGCTCATCCCGTGTTTGAGTTTGGCGCACAGCCCGACGCCACGGAAATGCAAAAGGTGGAGAACGACGCCGAGGCATTTCTGCGCTCGTATGTGACGAAGCGCGGCCGTAACACGGATGCGGCTATCGCGGCGGTGCAAAGTTCGCATTCCTACACAGTGGAAGAGGCGCTGAACCAGCACCTGATTGACCTGATCGCCAACAACGACACGGAACTGCTGCAGGCGTTGGACGGGCGCGAGATACCGCGCATGGACGGATCGAAGACGACGCTGCACCTGGCCGGAGCGCGCATTCAGCTGCTGCGGACTTCGCTGCGCGACGAACTGCTGGGGTGGCTGGTGAATCCGAACATCGCGCTGCTGTTCCTGGTAGGCGGCGCGCTGTTGATCTATCTCGAATTCAATGCCCCCGGCACAATCGTCCCTGGCGCACTGGGCACTCTGATGGTGCTGCTGGGCATCTTCGGCTTGAATCTGCTGCCGATTCGCTTTACGGCTGTGCTGCTGCTGGTGGCGGCGATGGGTCTGCTGATCCTGGAGGCCAAGGTTGGGGGGCATGGCGCGCTGGCGATCGCCGGGATCATCTGCTTGACGTTTGGGATGCTGACGCTGGTGGCGGCGCCAGTGCCGGAGATGGGGATCAGCCCGCTGGTCGCCCTGAGCGTGAGCGCGGCGTTTGGAGCCATCACGGTTTTCCTGCTGCGCCTTGTGGTAAGGGCGCGGCGAAGGAAGGCCCGCATCGGCGCGGAGGCGATGGTCGGCTGCACGGCGACAGCCATGGAGGCGCTGTCTCCAGCCGCGGCGGGCCACGTGCTCGTAGAGGGCGAGATCTGGCGGGCCGTGGCCAGCGCTCCGGCGGCAGCGGGCGCGGCGTTGCGCGTGACGGGGCGCGACCAGATGCTGCTCCAGGTCGAGCCGGTTCAGGAAGCGAGCGGGACCGAACACAAGGGATAGCAACATTGGAGTACAATCCCTGCTGAGTGAGGAAAGGAAAGTCCAATGTCAATGGGTGATCTGCCGATTCCGGCGCTGATATTCATCGCTATCGTCGTCCTCTACCTGCTCAACTCCATCAAAATTCTGCGAGAGTACGAGCGCGGCGTCATCTTCCGTCTGGGGCGCGTTCTGGGAACGCCCAAGGGGCCCGGCATCATTCTCGTCTTCCGGCCGATCGACCAGATGGTGCGCCTCAGCTTGCGGCAGGACGTGCTGGAGGTTCCGCCCCAGGACATCATCACCCGCGACAACGTCACGCTGAAGGTGAACGCAGTGGTGACGCTGTACGTGGTGAATCCCAACGACGCAGCCATCAAAGTGGCCAACTACGTATACCAGACCTCGCAGTTCGCGCAGACGACATTGCGCTCGGTGCTGGGCGAAGTGGAGTTGGACGAGCTTCTGAGCCATCGCGACAAGCTCAATTTGCGCATCCAAAGCATTATTGACCAGCGCACCGAGCCATTCGGGGTCAAGGTAGTTTCGGTGGAAGTGAAGCAAGTGGATCTGCCGGAGCAGATGCTGCGCGCCATTGCGAAACAGGCTGAGGCAGAGCGCGAGAAGCGCTCGAAGATTATCCACGCCGAGGGTGAATTCGCCGCCGCGCAAAGACTGGTGGATGCGGCCGCGTTGATGGCCACGCAACCCATGACCCTGCAATTGCGCTATCTGCAGACATTAGCCGACATCGGAGTAGAGAAGAACACAACGATTGTTTTCCCGTTGCCCCTCGAAATGATGTCGCTGCTGAACAAGTCCTTAGCCGCAGCGAAGCAGGCATCGGAGCAGCCGTAAGGGCAAAGCCTGCAGCCATCGGCTTTCGGTTTTCAGGGCTCGCCGCTGCAAGCAACGAAAGCTGCTTCCGGTTCAGCGGGAGGCTATGCCCGGCCGCGGACTTAACTCAGAAAGAGACCGAGGCGAAGCGTATAAAGGCGGCACATGCGGGGATATTTCGACGACGAGGAACCGGAGCGCGAGGCGCGCGGGCGCGATACCGAGCTGACGCTCGGGGCGGGCGCGCTGCTGGGGATCTTCGTTGGCCTGGTCCTCCTGTGCGGGCTGTGCTTTGGGCTGGGGTACGCGTTGGGGCATCGTGTTTCCGCGACTGCGGCGGCGGCCGCCGCGCACCCTGCCGCGCAAACGGCCGCTCCGGACCAGGAGCCATTGCAGGCAAGCGGATCGATTCCCAAGCCTTCAGCGGAGGCGCAGGCGCCGGCGCCGCAGCCAGCGCCGGGGAGCGATGCCGCGACGGGGACCACTGCGAATGGCGACACTAGCCCGGGAGGGACGCCGGCGAGCGCGGGGCAGCCGAGTCAAGCAGCAGGCGCACCCGCAGCGGCAGCTCCGGCGCAGTCGCAGGTGAAGCCCGCTTTTCCTGCCGCGGCCAACGCACCGCAACCGGCGCAGGGAGCGGCTGCGCCAAATGTGCATCCGGCGCTGCCCTCGGCCGCGATTCCATACCTGGTACAAGTTGCGGCGGTCTCGCACGAAGAGGACGCCGACGTGCTGGTTGGTGCGCTGCGCAAACGCGGCTACGCGGTGACGGCGCGGCGCGAGCCTGCGGATGGCCTGATCCATGTGCGGATCGGGCCGTTCGCCACCCGCGACGACGCCAACCGCATGTCCAGAAGGCTGCTGGACGACGGATATAACGCGGTTGTAGAGCCGTAGGGCAATCAACTCCTCATCCATTCCGGCAGAGCGGATGCCATGGCGGCGCGGACGGCGTCGGAGAGTTCGTCGCGCGTTGCATAGTTGGCGGGGTCGAGCAGTGGGTGAAAGACGATGTGAACAGCTCCTGGGTGGATGCTTAGGCTACCCCAGGGAAGGATCTTCTCGCTTCCATAAATTGAGACGGGAATACAGGGCGCGCCTGAGTCCTTGGCGAGGAAAAAGGGGCCTTTCTTGAAGGGCAACATGCGGCCGTCGGGTGAGCGGGTGCCTTCAATAAATGTGGTGATGTGCAGACCGCGGGCGAGAACGCGCTCTGCTTCAGCCACGGCGAGCTGCGCTTCCATCGCGTCGCCGGTGCGGTCGACCGGAATGAAGCCGCCGAGCTTGAAGGCATAGCCGAGGATGGGAAGCTTCATCAGGGGCCGCTTCAAAAGGACTGAAGTGCGTCCGGGGAGATGCGAAATGAGGGCGGGCGCATCGAGGTTGGAGACGTGGTTAGCCATGAAGATACAGGCGCGGCCGACAGGGATGTGCTCGCAGCCTTCGATACGCAGGCGGATGCCAGCCACTCGGATCGCAGTACGGGCAATCCAACAGCCGGTGAAGTAGAGCGGGTTCACGTTGCCGGTGAGCAGCGTGAACGGAAAGAGGACGATCGCCGCGGGCAAGGCGAGCACGAGAATCACGACGAAGACGAGGAGCGAGACGATCATGGGAAGTGAGTAAGCGCGTTCATGGGAGAGTATCGCATTAACAGGGGTCAGGGATCAGGGGTCAAGGGTCAGTTTCCTTCGTGCTGGGTCGGGAGTTCGAGTGCGACCGAGGCGTTTGCGAACTACGCGCGCATCCACTCAGGTAGGCCGGAGGCGATGGCGGCGCGGACGGCGCGCATGAGTTCGTCGCGCGAGGTAAAGTTGGCAGGATCGATGGGCTCGTGAAAGAGGACGTTGGCCTCGCCGGGATGGATACGCAGGCTGCCCTTTCGCAGGATCGTTTCCGTGCCGTGAATTGAGACGGGGATGCACGGAGCGCCGGAGGCCATGGCGAGGAAGAACGGGCCTTTCTTGAAGGGCAACATGCGGCCGTCGGGCGAGCGGGTGCCCTCGACAAACGTGGTGATATGAACGCCCTTCGCGAGGACGCGCCTGGCTTCGGCTACGCTGCGCTGCGCGTCGGCGGGATTGCCGGTGCGGTCGACAGCGATGAACTCTCCTTGACGGAAGCCGGTGCCGAGGATGGGCAACTCCATGAGAGATCGTTTCATGAATGCGGAGGTACGGCCGGGGATGAGCGAGATGAGCGCGGGCGGGTCGAGGTTGGAAACGTGGTTCGACATGTAGATGCACGCCCGGTCGCGGGGGATGCGGTCGAGGCCTTCGACGCGGAGGCGCACGCCGGCCAAACGGCAACTCGAGGAGAGCATGAAGCGCGTGGCCTTGTAGAGCGGGAGCACGTTGCCCGTGAGCCAGCACCAGGGAATGAAGAGGAGGGCCGTGGGAATGCCCGTCAGAACCATGCTGGTGATGAAGATGAGAGACCAGATCATGCGTGCCTCTTGATCTTACGCGCCGGCCTCGGGAAAGCGCTCGCGCAGGCGCGCGGGAAGCTTCTGGTAGATGCCGTCGAAGCCGCCGTTCGAAAGGATGGCGACGACATCGCCGGGGGCGAGTTGTGGCGCGATGGCGGCGACGATGGCGTCGGCGTCGGCGTGGAGTTCGGTGGGCGTGCCCGCATCGTTAAGCGCGCGGACGACGTCTTCCGGATGCAGGCGCTCGGCCTCGGGGATGCGCTGCTGCTGATAGACGTCGGCAAGGACAGCGCGATCGGCGAGGCGGAGGCTCTGGACGAGATCGCCAGCGAGCACCTTGCGGCGAAGAGTGTTCGAGCGCGGCTCGAGGATGGCCCATAGGCGCGCACCGGGGTAGATGGCGCGCAGGGTGCGGAGGGTCTCGCGGATAGCCGTTGGGTGGTGGGCGAAGTCTTCAATGAGGGTAATACCGTTGATCTCCTCTCGGACTTCGAGGCGGCGCTTGACGCTCTTGAAGGTGGACAGGGCTTCAGTAATCGATTCGACGGGAATGCCCTGGCCGGCGGCGAGAGCCGCGGCGGCCGTAGCGTTGAGGGCGTTGTGCTCGCCGGCGAGGTGCATGCCGAACTCGCCCCATGCGGCAGCGGAGCGAAGAACTTGCCACCGCACACAGCCGCTTTCATGGCGGAGATTGCGGATTTGCCAGTCGGCGTTTTCGGTGAAGCCGTAGCGCTCGACGGGGCAGAAGGCGCGGCTGACGCAGTCGGTGACGTTGGGGCTGCCGTCGTAGGCGACGATGAGGCCGCGGCGCGGGACGAGATTGACGAGCCGCTTGAAGGCAGTCTTGACTTGGTCGAGATCGGCGTAGATGTCGGCGTGGTCGAACTCGACGTGGGTGAGGATGAGCGCGTCGGGGAAGTAATGGAGGAATTTGGGGCCTTTGTCGAAGAAGGCGGTGTCGTACTCGTCGCCCTCGACGATGAAGGAGCGCGTGGGGCGAAGTTGGAAACTGGCGCCGAAGTTCTCCGCCACGCCGCCGATGAGGAAGGAGGGTTCGAGAGAGGGATTTTCGCGCGCGGCGACCTGGTAGATCCAGGCCAACATGCTGGTAGTGGTGGTCTTGCCGTGGGTTCCGGCGACGACGAGCGGCGAGCGGCCTTTAAGGAACTCTTCGCGCAGAAGCGCGGCCATGGAGGTGAAGGGAATGCGCTCGTCGAGGACGCGTTCGACCTCGGGGTTGCCGCGCGAGAGCGCGTTACCGATGACGACGAGATCGGGTGCGGGCGAGAGATTCGATTCAGAGTAAGGCTCCATGACCGGGATGCCGAGCGAGCGGAGCAGATCGCTCATGGGCGGATAGGCGGCCTTATCGGAGCCGGTGATGCGATGGCCCTGGAGCTGCAGCAGGCCGGCCAGGGAGGCCATGGCGGTGCCGCAAATGCCGCTAAAGTGGATGTGGCGGGAAGATCCGGTCACCTGGCCACCGCCGGTTCGAGCAGATTGAGGCGGGCTTCGGCGGCGACGGTCAACTCGGCTTCGACGCCGAAGGTGAGCGTGACGTTCTCGCGCGAGACGTGGCCCGAGCGCAGGCCAATGGCGATGGGCACGTCGAGACCGTTAAGGGCGCTGAGAATCGCATCTTCGAGCAGGCCGGGCGGCGCGCCGGGCGAGACGCAATCGAGCATCTCGCCGAAGACGATGCCGATGACGCCGTCGAGCTTTCTGGCCGAGCGCAATTGCCAGATCATGCGATCGATCTGGTAAGGCTTGGCGCCAGTATCCTCGAGAAACAACAGCGTGCCTTCGGTGCATGGCTCCCAGGGCGTGCCAAGCAGCGAGGCGAGAATGCTGAGGCAGCCGCCGTAGAGAGCGCCGCGCACCGTAGTTTGTGCCTTGCCGGGCTTGAGAATGCGAAGGCCTTCCGCGGGGCCGACGGCGTATGGCTCGCCGGCGAGCGCGGCGCGGAAACTATCGAGATGAACTCCGTTGGGGAGATGGAAATCCGCGGCGAGCATGGGGCCATGAAAAGCGGGCAGACCGATCTCATCGAGGAGGCGAAGCTGGAGGCCAGTGAGATCGCTGTAGGCAAAGAAGGGCTTGGGATGGGCGGCGATGGTTTCGAGGTCAAGGCCCTTGAGCAGGTAGTTGGATCCGTAGCCGCCGCGCAGAGTCATGACGGCGGCGGTACTTGGGTCGGCGAAGGCCGCGTGGAGATCGGCAAGGCGCTGCTCCGGGGTTCCGGCGAAGTAGAGCGGAGCGCTTTGGCGCGCGTTGGGGGCGAGTTTGGGTGCGAACCCGAGATCGCGCAGGGCCGCCAGGCCGAGATCGACGCGATCGGGCGGCGCCGGGGAGGCCGGAGCGACGATGCCGATAGCTGCGCCGGGAGCGACAGGGGGCGGTTTCAGCAGTCGCGCCATCTCACCAAGCCTCTCCGCGGGCAATGAGCGTAGCCGGACCGGTAAGGAACAGTTCCTTGCCGGGGCCGTCCCATGCAACGGTCTGTGCGCCGCCGGGCGCAACCACCGTGAGCGGCGAGATGCAGCGGCGCAAGGCGAGCGCGGCGGTAGCCGCGGCGGAACTGCCGGTGCCCGAGGAGGTGGTGGGACCCACGCCGCGCTCGAAGATACGAATTTCGATCTCGCGGTCGCCCAGGATGCGCACAAACTCGACGTTGGTCTGATGGGGGAAATCGCGATGAGCGCAGATTTCCTGACCGATCGAGGTCCAGGTGCGGCCGGATGCGGTGAATTCCGGGTTGTCGACGAGGAGTACGAAATGAGGGTTGCCGGTTGTGACTTCGACGCCGACTACCTCAACGCCATCGATAAGCTTAAGCGTGTGTGGCACAAACCGGGGTACGCCCATGCCGGCCGTGACTTCGACGGTGAATTCCTCGTCCTTGCGCACACTGACAATGCGGCAGACGCGGAGACCTGCATCGGTGGCGATCTCCAGCGCGTCACCGGGCTTCGAGCCGAGAGCCTCAGCCATCCACGCGGCCACGCAGCGCGTGCCGTTGCCGCTGATCTCGGCGATGGATCCGTCAGCGTTGTGGAGGCGGATACGGCCGGAGCGCGAGCCAGTCCCGGATTTGTTGTTCCAGGCGAAGAATTCGACTCCGTCGGCGCCGATGCCTGTATGGTGGTCGCAGAGACGGCGCGTGAGAGCGGCGTGATCGTGGTTTGCCGCGGCCTGTTCAGGGACGATCAGGAAATCGTTGCCGCAGGCGTGGGCCTTGGTGAATGGAATCAATCTTCCTCCGGATCGCGGAAGGTGAGAAAACCGTTGTTCCTTGCCCGATGCTAACACCGGCGATGCCTGCTTGTTGAGCGAGAGCGGGACGAGCTGTTGCGGGGAGCTAATGCATTTCTCCCCATGGTGTATGGGATTCAAGACCGCAAAGTTGACGCGAACCCCAGGGAGCGGCAACCTTCTGGAGAATTGGGCACTCTTGAGGATGGGGAGAAATGCCTTACGGGTTCGGAATCCCCAGCGAAGGCTGCATTCGGTTGATCCAGGTTGACGAAAGATACATCGTCGCCGACGGCTGTCCTGGAGCCTCATAGAAACCGACCGGCATGAGGCCTTCAGGATGTTTCTTAACTGCCTGGTCGACCTCGTCGCCGTCGAAAGCGAGGACGATGGCGGCGTGGGCAGAGGGCGCGGCCAATGCGGCGCGAAAGATCCCGAGGTCGCTCTCGTTGATGGTCTGGCGGAGAGGAATGCCGGTGTAGGCGACGATCTCGGGATACATGGATGTGTTCATGAGCACGGGGACGCGCGGAAAGACAGTGAGCAGCGACTGCAAGGCTGGCGGAATGGCGTCGTCGTAGGGCTGGCGCGCGTCAGCGTTCCTGGTGCTCTCGACATAGACAATGGGATCGGCGCGCAGAAGCAGATAGACGTTGAGGCCAGCGAGCGCAAAGAGAAAAACGAAGGCGATGCGGGGCAGGAACGGGGCGAAGCGAGGCAAAAGCGGCCTGAGGCGCGAGAGCTTGAGCTGGCGCAAAGCGTTTTCGGCAAACTGAGCCGCAAAGCCGACACCGAGCGCGAGAGCGGGGAGCAGCTCGAGGCCGTAGCGCGTGTTGTACCAGGTGTAGGGCCACCACGCGGGGAAGAAGATGGGGACCGATCCGTAGGCGACGGACCACGTGTAGAAGGGAACGGGCAGCCAGAGCAGCAGAATCCAGGCCGAGGCGCGGCTGCGATCGGCAGTTGCTTTTGCGATCAGGGCGGCGGCCGATGCGAGCGCGGCCAGGGCGAGGACGATGTTGCCCCAGGCATTGCCCCAAGCGTGTGCGGCGGTGGAGTCGAGCGCGGAGACTTTCAGGTAATACAGAAGCGCAACCCAGGGATTGTGCCAGCCGGGATGCGACAGCGAACCCAGCGCGGAGGTGCGGAGCTCGATGGCATGGGCAGAGTAAGGCCCGCGCGCGAAGTAGAGCCAGTCGCCGAAGCCGACAGAGTTGTAGACGAACCACAGGATGGGCGCTGCGACAACGGCGAGGCTCGCGAGCCAGAAGGCAGGCGAAGCGAGGTGGCCGCGCTCGCCCGCAGCGGCGCGCCTGAGCAGCGTGAGGCCGATGCCGGACCATGCGAGCAGGGCGATGATCCAGCCGTCGTAGCGGGTGAAGATGGCGGCGATGAGGGCGGCGGCGATGCAGGCTTGCAGGCGCGTGGTTTGTGCGATGACGACGTTTGTGCGCGGAGCGGGCGGAGCAAGTGGATTGCCGAGCCAGGCGCCGCGGCGCGGACCGGGCGCTTCAAAGATACGCAGGGGAATCCGCAAACGCTGGCGGGAGGCGGGAGCAATGGGACGGCGGAGGCCGGGATGAGCGGATGAGCCGGGAGGCAGCGTGTAACTGGCGGCTTCCGTCTCCTGGTCGAGTGCGGCGCGCCACTCAACCATCCAGACCACGATCCAGATCACTTCACAGAGGAAGAGCGGCTCGGTCATGGCCGTGGTTTGCAGATAGAGGAGGCTGGGATTGAGGGCGAAGAAGACGAGCGCGAGCGCGGCCGCAGCGGGGTTGAGCCAGCGCCGCGCCAGGCGATAGATGCCGGCGCAGGAGGCGATGTAGGCCAGCGCCGATGGAAGGACGCCTGCAAGGCCGGTGGCCCACCATTCGTAGTTCTGCACGAAGGGAATGAGCAGAATGTGCGGTAGCGGCAGCCATACCGAGCCGAGTTGCGAGAAGCGCGGCGTACGCGAATCGAAGACGCGGCGTGCGATGTGAAGATGAGCAACGGCGTCGCCATAGTTGAGCATCGCGCCGTGGCGCCAGCTCCAGAAAATGGCGACCGTCGAGGCCACCATGCAGAAGGCCAGAACGGCCCAGCCTTCCGCATTCGAGATGCTTCTCTCAGTCAATGTGCGTGATCTCGCGAAGGAGGTTGAAGCGCGTGTCGATCTCGGGGCGCGAGAGCTCCTGCAGGCGCTCCGTGCCGAAGCGCTCACAAGCGAAGGAGCCCATGACGCCTCCGTAAAACATGGCGAGGCGCCAGCCGGCAGGCGTGAGATCGGGTTGCGAGGCCAGATAACCGAAGAAGCCGCCGGCAAAGCTGTCGCCTGCGCCGGTGGGATCGATGACTTCTTTGAGTGGGAGAGCCGGAGCCCGAAAGGTGCGGAGTTCCGTACCTCGACCTTTTGGATTCGAGGTGTGGAACAACGTCGCGCCGTACTCACCGTGCTTGACGACCAGCGTGCGCGGGCCGAGGGCGATGACTCCGCGCGCGGCCTGCACGAGGTTGCTGTTGCCGGCCAGCATGCGGGCCTCGGTGTCGTTGATGAGGAGAATGTCGAGACCCTTGAGAACTTCAAGGAGGGCTGGGCGATGGTCCTGGATCCAGTAATTCATGGTGTCGCCGGCGACGAGTTTCACGGCGGGCATCGCATCGCGCACGCGGCGCTGCAGAACGGGGTCGATGTTGGCGAGGAAGAGGAATTCGGAGTCGCGGTAGGCGTCAGGGATTTTGGGCTCGAAGGAGGCGAAGACGTTGAGCTCGGTCGAATGAGTTTTGGCTTCGTTCAAATTTTCGAGGTAGGAGCCTTCCCAGAAGAAGCTCTTGCCGGGGGTGTGCTCGATGCCGCGCGTGTCGATGCTTTTCCTGGTAAAGACGGCCTCCTGCTCCGGACCAAAATCCTCGCCCACCACGGCAATGACGCGCACGCTGGTAAAAAAGCTGGCGGCGAGAGAAAAGTAGGTGGCAGCGCCGCCGAGGCAGCGCTCGCGGCGGCCGGCGGGGGTTTCAATGGAATCGTAAGCGACGCTGCCGACGACGGTGATGGACATTGTTTTTGTTTCTTCTTTCGTCAGTAAGAATAGCAACTCAGCGGGTCAGCGAGTTAGCGAGTCAGCAAATTAGCGTGTTGGCACGTCAGTGGGCGCTCTACCAGCCAAGGTATTTGCCGAAGAGCAGCTTGAGGCGCTCCTTCGCCGCATCGGGAATCGCGTCTGGCTGCGTGAGCACGGCGTACTTTGCCGCCGAAGCGCAGGCGCAGGTGCGGGCGACGGTCGAAGTGGGCGGCAAGGCGGCGACGGCGGCTTTCACTACCTTGGCGGCGTTGTCGGCGTTCTGGTGGAGGACGGCGACGATTTCTTCGATCGTGACCGCGTCGTGGCCCTCGCGCCAGCAGTCGTAGTCGGTGACCATGGCGATGGTGGCGTAGCATATCTCGGCTTCGCGGGCGAGCTTGGCCTCCTGCAGGTTGGTCATGCCGATGACGTCGGCGCCCCAACTGCGATAGAGATTCGATTCGGCCCTGGTGGAGAACTGCGGGCCCTCCATGCAAACGTAGGTGCCGCCGAGCTTGCCGACGACGCCTACTGTGGCGCAGGCATCGGCCGCGGCTTTGGCGACGGTCGCGCAGACAGGATCGCCGAAGGCGACGTGGCCGACGATACCGTCGCCGAAAAAGGTCGAGATGCGATGGAAGGTGCGGTCGATGAACTGATCGGGAATCACGAAATCGGTTGGCTTATGCTCTTCCTTGAGCGAGCCGACGGCAGAAATGGAGACGATGCGTTCGACGCCGAGCTTCTTGAAGGCATAGATGTTGGCGCGGAAGTTGAGCTCGGAGGGCAGAATGCGATGGCCGCGGCCGTGGCGCGCCAGGAAAGCGACCTTGCGGCCTTCGAGTTCGCCGAGGACAAAAGCGTCGGAGGGCGAGCCAAAGGGCGTTTCGACGCGCTCCTCGTGGACGTTGGTGAATCCGGGCATGGAGTAAAGCCCGCTGCCGCCGATGATGCCGATTTCTACCTGAGACACTTGCCGCTCCTTGTTCAGCTATCAGCCTTCAGCCTTCAGCCCTCAGCTTTCAGCTCTTCCGGGCAGTAGCGAACCTCGGTGGTTCATCCAGCCGAGAATTGCTGAGAGCTGTCGGCTGAGAGCTGAGGGCTCATTTCTGATCGATCAGGCGGATGGTCTCCAGGAACACGTCTCCGTCGATCGTTAAACTGTGGGCGCTGATCTTATCCATCGTGTCCTGCGCCGTGTGGTGGTAGCTGTTGTTGGGCCCGTAGTCGAGGTCGATAATGTCAATCGACGGCACGCCGCGCTCGACAAAAGCCAGGTGGTCGTCCTGAACGTCCATCTCCTGCTGGAAAAAGTAGCGCTGGTAACCGAACTTCTTCGCCGCCTCGGCGACCAGCGAAACCAGCCATGCGGTGGAGTTCGTGTCGCGCTGAATGTCGAGGTCTTTGTCGCCGATCATGTCGGCGAGGAGGAAGGCCTTGATCTGGCTGAGGGTTCCGTCGCGTCCCCACTTGGCGGCCAGATGGCGGCTGCCGTATGTGGAGTCGGAGGCCGACCACTGCTGAATGGCTTCTTCGCCGTCAAAGAAGACGAGCCAAACGGAGTAGCCGGCGAGCTTTTTGCCGGGCGAGCCGGCAGCTTCGGCGCGAAGGCGGTCGGCGATAGCCATCAGGAGCCCTGTGGTGGAGGCTCCGTCGTTGGCGCCGACGAAGTTGATGTTGCGCAGCGGGTAGTTGGTCTCGTAGTGCGTGGCGAGGACGATGGCGCCGGGCTTTGTGCCTGGGAGGCGCACGATGAAGTTGCACATGGGCACGGGGCCGATGGGAGTGTCGGCGGTGAAGGTGTCCTGTTCGAGCTGATCGTGGTCGCGCTGGAAGTGGGAGCGGAGGAAATCCTCGGCCTTGATGTGGCCGGGGCCGGTGGGCCAGCGCGGACCGATGGCGGCGAACTCGCGCGCGTACTCGTAGGTTTTGGCGCCGTCGAAAGCCTGCCCTGAGCCTGCCGAAGGGTGCTGGGCGGGCGCGGCGATAGGGGTAGTGAGGAGCGCGACAAGGAAGATCGAGAGCTGCGCTATCCCACCCTTGCCGCAAAAACAAAGGCGCGGCAAGGATGGGGCACCCAGGGCTCGTGCTTCAACTCGCTTTCCGAGCAAGGAAAAAATCACCCCGCGGCCTCCTTTTTCTTTTTGCGCGCCGGGTGAACCCACCAGGCGACACCGATGCCGACAAGGTAAAGGGCCAGCATGGGAACCGCATAAATGCACATGGTGCCGGGATCGGGGCTGGGGCAGATGATGGCCGCGACAAGAAACACGGCCAGAATGGCGTAGCGGATATTCTTCCAGAGGAATTTGGGGCTCACGATCCCGAACAGTGCAAGAAAGAAGATCAGGATGGGCAGCTCGAAGCTCACGCCCAGGCCCAGAATGATGGAAAGGAAAAACCCGGTGTACTCCTCGATGGTGACAATGGGGTTGAACTTGCTGCCAAAACCGAGGATCAGAATCTTGAGTGCGCCGGGAAGAACAAAGAAGTAGCCGAAGGCCGCGCCGGCAAGGAACAGCCCGACGGTTGCGGACATGAAGGGCACGACGAAGCGCTTCTCTTTGTGGTAGAGGCCCGGCGCGATGAAGAGCCAAACCTGATAGAGGATGAAGGGCGACGCGAGAATGGCTCCGCCGATAAGGGAAACCTGCAGGTAGAGGTTGAGTGGATCCATCGGGTGGGTATAGTTCAGCTTGATGCCGAGTTTGTCGAGCGGAGCCTGGACCAAGCCATAGAGACGCTCATGGAAGACGTAGGCGACGACGAATCCGACGGCAAGATAGATGGCGGAGTGGACGATGCGCTTGCGCAGCTCCTCGAGGTGCTCCATGAGGCTCATGCCGGGGAGCTCTGCGCGCTCGGTGACGGCTTTGCGAGCCTTTTCGATGGCATCCTGCGGATCAACCATGGTGGGCTGCCGGCTCCGATCTTTCGACTTCAGGCGTGACGCTCTCCGTGGCTTTGCCGGGGTCGCGCAGCGGGGGGGCGAAAGGCTCATTTGGCTGGGGTTGCTGGCCGGGACGGTCGGCGACGACGGTCTCGCCGGTGGAGGGCGGCTGGATGCGCGGGACGGTTGGTTCGGCGGGCAGAGAGGTGTCCGTTTCGGCGGCGGGCGGGGCGACTGGTTCAGCGGGTAGCTCCGAGGTTATTTCAGTGGAAGGCGAGGCGGCTTCTTCTGAATGAGTTGCTTCCGCGTTTTGTCGATTCGTTTCTTCGGCCTGCGGTGCTTCGGCGGCGAAATCGGGGTAAGAGGATTCGCGGGGATAAGGGCTCACGTCGGCGGCGGGCGCGGGTGCGGTTGATTCCGGCGCGGCGGTGGCGGGCTCCGCTGTTTGCGCGGCTGTCTGCTCCAATTGCGGCTGCGGCGGGGCGGCGGCGATGGCGCGCTTCCGCTCTTCCTCTTCTTTCTGGCGGCGGTCGGCCTCTTCGGCGTTGCGCAACTCTTCTTCCATCTGGAATTTGAAGTCGTTGGAGGCCTTGCGGAACTCGTACATGAGCTTGCCGAGCTGGCGGCCGATCATGGGCAGGCGGCGCGGCCCGAAAACCACGAGCGCCAGCACCATAAGGAGCATCGTGTCCCACATGCCCAGCGTGGCGAGCTGAATTGGCGGCGGAGATCCCATGAAGGACCATGATACCTGCCAGCGCGCGGCGCGAACAAACGCAGAGCAATGGGTGCGATGCGAGCACTCCGGCGCGAGTACCGGCGCGACCGGCTGCGCTTCTCAGGCGTAAGATCGACCGGCTCACCCGAACTCGACGCTTTGAGGGGGTTCGAGAATCCAGATTGCGCGCCAGGACTCGGGCGACTGCTTTCACACCGCTGTAGCGAGGGTTTCAGCGCCGGTGCGGAGGTTTGTTGCAGATATAGGGCAATCAGAAAATCTGATTTGTCCAAACCGGCCCATTTCCCCGAATCCTTCACGAATCCGGCTCACATTTCCGGTGCGCTTGATCAGTTTTTCATTCGCGTTAAAATATAGATAGATGGGATGGCAGAAAAAGGGGCAGGCGCGACTGCATCTGCCGGTTCTTCGGCGCATCTCATGGGAAAGGGCTGCAACAACCCCGTGGATGGGGGTTCTTCAGGTTCCGGACGAGTGCCTGCCGGTGAAAGGAGGCACGGATCGAAAGCTGAGGAGGCCAGCGCATCCACTGCAGCCGGTTGCTTTCAACATCCCCGTCCGCCGCGGCGGACTGAAGGCGGAATATTGTGACCCTGGTTCTTGACGATACGAAAGCGCCTGCGGCGCAGGCGAGTGAAACGTGCACTCTGGAAAACTATCTGGCTCTGCCCGACCACTCGATGGACGGCCGGATTGCAGAGGCGCGTGCGCGGCTGGGCGCGACGGCGGTGATTCTGGGCCACCACTACCAGCGCGACGAGGTGGTGCGGTTCGCAGATTTTACGGGAGACAGCTACAAACTCGCGAAGACCGCAGCGGCGACGAGCGCCAAGTACATCGTCTTCTGCGGCGTGCACTTTATGGCGGAGAGCGCGGATATTCTGGCGCGGGAGGGGCAGCAGGTGATCCTGCCGGACCTGAACGCCGGCTGCTCGATGGCGGATATGGCGGAGATCGGGCAGGTGGAAGACTGCTGGGATGTGCTCACGCGCCTTCACCTTTCGGACGAGTTTGTACCGGTCACCTATATCAACTCGACGGCGGCGATCAAGGCGTTCTGCGGCGAGCGGGGAGGGTTGGTGTGCACGTCGTCAAGCGCGAGGGCGGCGCTCCAGTGGGGATTTGCACGGGGCAAGCGGATTCTGTTTTTGCCGGACCAGCACCTGGGGCGGAACACGGGCCATGCCATGGGGATTCCGTTGGAGGAGATGGCGGTTTGGGATCCGTGGGCGATTCAGGGCGGGCAAACCAAGGAGCGACTGGCCGCTAGCCGGATGCTGCTGTGGAAGGGCCACTGCGCCGTACATCAACGCTTTTTGCCCATCCATGTGGATCAGGTACGAGCAAAGTATCCGGATATTCGGGTGATTGTGCACCCGGAGTGCCGGTACGAGGTGTGCCAGAAGGCGGACGCGCTGGGGTCGACCGAGCAGTTGATCGCGCTGGTGGAGCAGGCGCCCGAGGGATCGATGTTCGCCATCGGCACGGAGATTCACCTGGTGAACCGGCTGGCGCGGCGGTTTGCCCCCGAGGGAAAGAAGATCATCACGTTGGACGACACGGGCTGCCTGTGCACAACGATGTACCGGATCAGCCCGCAGCACCTGGCGTGGGCGCTCGAAAACCTGGTGGAGGGGCGCGTGGTGAACTGCGTGCAGGTGAAGGCCGAGGTGAAGCACTGGGCGAGAGTGGCTCTGGACAGGATGATAGAAGCAGGGAGTAGGCGGTAGGGAGTAAGGAATCGGGGGTGATCGAGAACTGTTCCCGATTTTTCTCCGTACATCAGTCGCCGATCGACGTATGGTGCGATCGCAGATGCCTGAGTGCACTCCGCCGCATTTTGGCCGCATATCCGATGTTGTCTGGCCTGACGGACAAATGGGGTGAGCTCGCAACCGCCATCGAGAACGTTCGGGCTTTTGCGCGCGATCATATCACCGGGCCGGAACTACAGTCAGTGGAAGAGGCACCCGTCTTTGCCCGGCGGGCTGAGGGGCTATAGGACTGAGGGATTAAGAAAACAGCGGAGGCGGGGAAAAATTCGCATAGAATAGAGGCGAAATCGGACCTTTCCCATTCATTCCATCTCAGGCGGTGTTTCGTTCGGATCTATGACGATACGCTCAAGCTGCCTTCGTGCTGTTGCGTTGCTTTTCTTGCTCCTGTCGGGCAGTTGGCCCAAGCAGGCGAGCGCGTATTCTCTGCTCACTCACGAGCAGCTCATCGACCTGACCTGGCAGGATTCGATTGTTCCCCTGCTGAAAAGCCGTTATCCGAATCTGACGCCAGCCGATCTGGACCGGGCGCGCGCGTACGCTTACGGCGGATGCGTGATTCAGGACATGGGCTATTACCCCTTTGGTGACGGTTTCTTCTCGGACCTGACTCACTACGTGCGCACGGGCGACTTTGTTCTGGCGCTCTTTCGCAACGCGCACAACGCCAATGAGCTGGCCTTTGCCGTGGGCGCGCTGTCGCACTACATCGGCGATTCCATTGGACACTCGCAGGCAACGAACCGCGCGGTGGCGCTAGAGTTTCCCAAGCTGGCGAAGCGCTACGGGCAGAACGTGAACTATGCGCAGGGCAGGCACCAGCATGTGCAGGTGGAGTTTGCGTTCGACATCGACCAGATTACGAAGCACCGGCTGGCGCCACTGGCTTACCTGCGCCATATCGGGCTCCGGGTTCCGCAACACCAGTTGGCGCTGGCTTATTACGAGACCTACGGCCTGACCCAGCAAATTGACAACAATAAAGCACGCCAATACTTCAATGTCCAGTCCTACTCCACTGCAACAAGGAAGCTGATTCCTCGCGTTGCTTACGCGCTGGCGCTGCTGCACCGGAATGATGAGCCGCCGGAACTGGACACGCCCGATGCCGTTGAGATCGAGAAGGAATCTGCCGAAGCGGCAACGCTCTACGATTGGGCCGCATATCGCAAGAAACCCGGCGTGGAAACACATCTTATTGCCGGCGTGCTGTGGGTGCTGCCCAAGGTGGGTCCACTGGCGATGGTCGCGGTGAAGGGCCCCAGCGAGGCTGCTGAAGCGGACTACATGCACAGCGTGGTTTCGGCGACCACCGTGCTGCGGGAGCGGTTGGCACTGTTTACGCCGACCGAGGCGCGGCAGCCACTCCCCGCGAGCGCTACGAGTTCCACGGCTACACTGGGTCCGCCGGATGCAAAGCATCCATTGCCGAATCGCGACCTGGACACGGGTCAGGTGGTCAAGCCCGGTGGTTATTCGCTTACGGACCAGACGTACGCAGAGCTTCTACACCGCCTGACGCGCAATCCGGATCAGCCGACTCCACCCAGCATCAGGAGCGACGTGCAGGCGTATTATTCCGATCCCAGCGCGCCGATCACGACCAAGCGGAATCGCAAGGCGTGGGCGCAGGTGCAGGCAGATCTGAAGACGCTGGCTGCCATGCCTACGAGCGCCGAACCTGCTCCTTACCCCACGTACGGGGAGTTGAATCGCGCGGGGAAGTAGTCTCGGAGTGATCCTCGGAAGATTTTCTTGCGAAGCGGCGCCGGCCTGCACAATTGCGGCGTCCAAGAGACCATAATAGAAATGATGGTTTGCGCATCACGGAGAGCACTCTTGTTTCGAGCAACTTTGCGCTTGATCCCGCTGTTGGCGCTTCTCATATTTGGACCTGTCAGCTTCGCAGGATTCAATCAGCTGAGTTCTTCCGCCAAGGGAATAAATACCGCGAACGCCCCGGTACCGACACCGCTCCTCAATTGTAAGAAGGTTTTTGTTTCTTTCGATCTGGGCGATGTACTCGCCTTCCCTTCCGTCTATAGCGGAGGGCCCGAGCGCGCTTACAACGAATTCTACGCCGACATGAAGCAGTGGGGCCACTACGAACTCGTTCTCAATCCCAAGGACGCCGATCTCATCTTCTCGATCCGCTTTGTGGAAGGGGGAGGCCTAGCTTGGCCACAAATCCGCCTAGCAATCAGCGACGCAAAGACGCACGTTATTCTTTGGGGCTTTGTCGAGCAGATCAATGGCGCTGTGTTCAAAAAGCATCGCGATCAGGCTTTCTTGAACACAGTCGTGTGGCTCGTGAACGATGTGCAGGAGTTGCTATCGCCCGGATCGCCGCCGCCATTTCACCATGCCGCCGAAACGAAGACACGGTTCTCGGACCAATAATTCCCAGGTATTTGCCAGTTTTCTGATGCGCCAGTGCCATGGGCTTCAACATTGAGCGGCTGACATCTGTTTTTAAGTTGCCGTGGTTCTTGGTGGCGTGACAGGCTGCGCCGGACGTGCAGGAGCGGCACTGGCTTGCGGCCGCAGCGACTTCGGATGGTCTGTTGGCGCCTGCTGCATGGTGACGATGATGGCTTCGGCCGGTTTGCTGCCCGCGCAGCGGTACGAGTGCGGCGTTCCCGCGTCAAAGTAGACTGCGTCGCCCGGGCTTAACATGGTCTCCTGGTCGCCGTGCTGAAGCGCAAGCTCACCGTGGGTCACAAAGAGAAATTCGAATCCTGCGTGCATGTGCGCCTTAGGCTCCACATCTTCTGGTAGGGGGACAAACTCGGCGAGGTAGGGATCCATGTGCCGGTCGGGAACCATGTAGCCCAGGCTCTCGAATGTGTAGGTGGGCGGCTCGACGCCGGTTTGCGGCATGCGCACGCGGTCTTTTTTGCGATGCACGCGGAAGATCGGCGCCGGCTCGGTCTCGAAAAAATACGAAAGGTCCTTAGAGAAGACCATGGCGATCCGCGCCAGATTGCGAAGCGTGGGCACCACGCGACCGGTCTCGAGCTGCGAGAGAAAACTGGCGGAAAGCCCAGTGTGCTTGCCCAGATCGACAAGCCCCATCGATTTTTTGAGGCGTAGCCTCCGGATGCGCTCGCCCAGATGCTTTTCGGTAATGAACCGCTCGGCGGTGTCGGCATCCGCCAGGGTTTTGTGCATCTCTTCGCCGTTCGCCTCGGGCCGTTCGGTCATTGCCGCTCCTTACAGAACTAGGATGCGCTTCCAGGGCGTTTGTCGTCCAGATCAAAAAAAATTCCCGTGCCACGAAATTCTTGTGGAGGGATGGCGGAGCATCGCCGCCCACTGCCACGCGCGTTATTCTGGAAGGTCCAGCCAACGCCTGAAAAGGAAACACGATGCCTGAAGAAACCGCAGCAGCTACCAATGAAACATCCAAATCGAACCCTCCTGTTGCCACGATTGCCGATATCGGCCGGCACGAAGGGCAATTTGTGACCTTGCGCGGATGGCTTTATAACCTGCGTGAGAGCGGAAAGCTGCTGTTTCCTATTTTTCGTGACGGGACCGGATCGATCCAGGGAGTAGCTCACGTCAAAAGTGTGACGGCGGAGGTATTTGAGAAGCTGAAGGGCCTCACGCAGGAATCGAGCGTGATCGTCACGGGGAAGGTGCGGGCGGATCAGCGCGCGCCGGGTGGGTATGAGCTGGACGTGGAGAACGTCGAGGTCGTGCAGCGGGTACCGGAGTCGGACCCGTACCCGATCACGCTGAAGGAACACGGCGTGGACTTTCTGCAGGAGCGGCGGCACTTGTGGGTGCGCTCGCCGCGGCAATCGGCGATTCTGCGCATTCGCGCCGAGATCATGAGGGCGGCGGCCGAGTACTTCGACAGCAACGGGTTTATCAGGACCGATCCGCCGATTCTGACGCCGGCCGCGTGCGAGGGCACATCGACGCTTTTCCCGGTGGACTATTTCGGCGAGCCCGCGTACCTGACGCAGAGCGGGCAGCTCTACGTGGAGGCGACGGCGCTGGCGCTGGGCAAGGTGTACAGCTTCGGTCCGACGTTCCGCGCGGAAAAGTCGAAGACGCGGCGGCACCTGACGGAGTTCTGGATGGTGGAACCGGAGGTCGCCTTCATGGACCTCGAGGGGCTGATGGAGCTGGCGGAAAACTACATCTCGCACATCGTGCAAAGCGTCGTGAAGAACCGGGCGGCGGAGCTGAAGACGATCGGGCGCGATACGGCGAAGCTTGAGTCGGTCAAGCCGCCGTTCGTGCGGCTGCGCTACGACGAGGCAGCGGAGATGCTGAACCAGGCATACAAGGAAGGCAAGCTGGAGGCGCCGTTCGAGTACGGAAACGACTTCGGCTCGCCGGACGAGACCTGGCTGAGCTCGCAGTATGAGAAGCCCGTGATGGTGCATCGCTATCCAGCGGATGTGAAGGCGTTCTACATGGAGCCCGACGCGAAGGACCCGCGGTATGCGCTGTGCGTGGACGTGCTGGCGCCGGAGGGATACGGCGAGATCATCGGAGGGTCGCAGCGCGTGTCGAGCTACGAGCTGCTGAGCGCGCGGATCGAACAACATAAATTGCCGCGCGAGGCGTTCGAGTGGTATCTGGATTTGCGGCGTTACGGCAGCGTGCCCCATGCGGGCTTCGGCATGGGCATTGAGCGCGTGGTGGCGTGGGTGTGCGCGCTGGACCACGTGCGGGAGACGATTCCGTTTCCGCGGATGCTGCACCGGATGTATCCGTGAGAAAGACAGGGAATAGGGAATAGGGAGTAGGGAGTAGGGACGTAGGGACTAGGGACGGGAGTTCGTGGACCGTGGCGGGGGGGATTTGACGACTTGCAGGTGGAGGGATGGGCGGAAAGTGACGACGCGCAGGTGGAATTTTGAGGGTCGAAATCGTCGCATCGCGAGCGTGCGTGAAATAAGACCTGCAGGTGGAGTAATCCGTGGAAATTGTGACCTGTAGGTGGTTGGAAATGGGTGATTTCGTCGAAATGGAGTTGTTGCGAAGGGTTTTTGCCAAGTGCTGATGGCGAAGGCGATGGGCTGCCGCTTGGTGTCCGGGATTGTGCCGGATGGCGGGGAGAGGCTGAGGGAGCTGGGGGTAACAGTGCTCAGTGGTCAGTGATCAGGGTGAAGGGCGATGTGGCGATGTGCGGGCAGGCCAGGGTTGAATCGCGGCGGGAAACCGTGCAGCTTGTCCTTGGGGGTCAATCTAGGCGGTGGGGAGCGGTTAGCACACCGCCTGCCGGTGGAAACACCCCTGAACGCTGGGAAGGCGGCCTGGCGAAAACTAGGCTAACCTGAATCGGAAGTCATGTTCTACGTTGGCTACGGAGGGCACGGGCCGAAATATGCGCCTCTGACTGTTTTTGATGTCGGTCTGATGGGATTCAACCAATTTGAACTTCAGCCCCGTCGAGATCAAGGATTCGAGCAATCCCCTGCGAAGCTCCTCCTCGCCTAACCTTGTGCCGCCGATGCGAATGACGATCTGGGCAGAATCGTGAAGAAGTGGAGCTACCCCCGCCCAGGCCTCACGTAAGAATTGCCAATACGCCCCAATTCGGCGATGCCGGTCATCTTTCCCCGTGCCTGCGATCGGTTTACCGGGGCCCCCGAGAAGCCAGAGCCTGAGCCACTGATCCTCGTGATAATCGGTGATGTCAAGATACGGGGGTGACGTGATTACCAGCTTTACTCTCCCCCTGTAGGGCCGGAGCATTGTGCTTGCTCGCCGAACGTCGCCCTCGACGACACGGCCCTTCAATCGTGGCAAGGGAGATTCGTAGCGGTACTTTGCCGCGGATCGTAGAATAGGGAAAACGTCGCGCTCAGGTGGAAGGCAGCCATTTTTCTCCCACCACCGAACTGAGTAGGATGGCTTCGTGCTAATCGTCCTTGGCATGCGATTGCTGAAGCACATTTCCGTTCGGTGACTCTCACCATGAAGGCAACCTAGGGCGAGGGCTGCAATAAAACAGTCGGTGCGACTCTTGCGCCACTCGAGGGTTCTCCTCAGGAATAGAAGTTGGCGGAGTGTCTTCTCCTGGAAGCAAAGAGTAAAGAACTTGTCCTTCGTCTGCGGCGTCTTCGGGGCAAATCGGCGAGCCTTGGCCTCGAGCTCCGATAGCCGGTCGAGGATGTCGGCAAGCGATGGGGGGTCTGCCTTCGCCCTCGATAGGCAAAATGCAACAGGGTTCGTGTCGCAGCCAATGGCGCGGCGGCCGTTAAGCAGGCTCTCGAATACGGCGGTGCCCCGCCCTGAGAACGGATCCAAGATAATGTCCTCGTTCTTGGACCAAGCCAAAACATTTCGACGCACGAACGATTCGGGGAACATGGCGAAATACGGGCAGATGGAGTGGAAGCGGTGGCGGTCGCTCATGTCACACTCCTCGCAAGGTTCGAGAGTAAGTTTGAACCCAGTTAATGACTTTGGGCAAGTCGTCGACCCGCTCGACCGTAAAGCCTCCCCGCAGGTGGATTCTCAAGCCCTCAGCGGCATGGTGTGCCATACGATACCGATAGATCAATGTACCGTATTTATTGGTCAGGCGCTGCATATGGTCGACCAGATCCTCCTGAGAGGTAGCTCCCTCGTCATGACCCTGCGGGTCCAAGCAGAACGGAATGAACATCGCGTTCTCGTGCCGTGTGGCCGGCGGACGTTCAAACCAGTATTTGTGAAACGCATCGGCATCCACTGCGACGCTCTTACCTTTCCAATTGTTTCCGGACGCTACTTGTCCAAGAAGGTATTGCATACCGGCAAGACCATCGGGCTGAGGGCGCCACGCTATAACGTCTATGCCTTCGTCCTTTACATGCGCTGGCGCGGCGGGCCGAGGCTTAGCGTGCGGAAGGCCGTCGCCGATGAGGCCATAAATCCGATGGAGGGCGTGGAGAAATTCATCTCCTGCCGGTCGCGGCCAGCCGAACGAGACGGCGTTGCCTTTGACGTATCCAGCAGCCGCGACCGTGGCACAGACCTGGAAGAGATCCCGGGCTTCATTATCGACCGGAGGCGCGAGCAGTTCGGGGATGATGTCGCGATCCGCCGCATGGGAGAGAAAGAGGCAGAACAGGTAAACGGCGCCAGCCTGTGTTGGACGCTGAACAAGCTCCATCGCTTCGCCGCCTTCATCGACGCGGAATGGATAGTCGTCTCCGATGCATTTTCGGCGGTTGCTGATCTCGTCCTGCGCCGACGTTACCAGATCGTCTTCCCAAAGGTCTTCTTCCGTAATGTCTTCGGGCTGTTCCTCGCGCGACATATCGGACGCAGAAACCAGGGTGCCAAATCCGATGTGCCCGTCGGGGGCGCAGACGCAGTTCAGCTCAAGCCAATCGGCAATCTTCGTCTTATGGGCATTTCTGTCCGGGATAGAGAGCACTTCTTATTTCCCGCTCTTTTTAGTTGCAACTTCTTCGACCATGGACCGCATATTCGAGTAGATCACTCTGGCCGTTTTGGACAGCTCCGAACCAATCTCAAGCAACGTGGTATCGCTTGGATCATAGCCCGTGATTTGTGCCAGGGCGCTCTCAGCCTCCTGTCTGGCGTTAATTAGCGACTTTTCAAATCGGTCGGACTTGGATTCAACTTGTGCGTAAGCCTCGCGTAGGTCATTGCGCGTCAACATGACGCTCCGAGCCAAGCTGTGCTGAAGTACGGCGCTGAGTTGCTTGATGTGCGGATTCTGGGATGTTACGACCGGCTCTATCTCGTCTGCCTTGGAGCCGTAGAGCCACACCATCACCCTCCTAAGGTTATCGACCCTGTCCGCAGGTACCGGGCTTGGCGTCGGGTCTGCGGAGCGCCACTCCACCGGTAGGCCAAGGAACTCCCGGAAACCTGGGCGAGTAAGCGCTGTATATAGGTGCGAGAATGCAAACTTACGTCCTGGGAAACGGTCCTGTAAGTCGAAAACACCTGCTTCTTGTGCCTGATCCAATACGAACATCCCGCTGACCAGCCTCACCACTGTGTCGTGGCGATCGCCGAGGCGTTGGGCAATCCTCTCGACGGTAATACCGTTGTCTCTCTCTTTCCGGTACCAGTCGGCCGCGAAGCGGGCCTTTGCAAGGGCGTCCCATTTGTGCGGGCCGTTGATGTGCTTAAATCCAATAAAATCGCGCGCCTCGTCAGCATCCTCAACGGCGTACACGGTAACTTGTTTTAAGGTCTCGCCTATTCCGTCGCTGATTGCGGGCGGCGAAATTCCCGTTCCCTTGGCAAGTTCTGGATCCTGCAGAATGCGAATGGCCGCCAGACGGCGGTTGCCCTCAAAAACAAGGAACCTGCCATCCAATTGCTTGACGATTAACGGCTCAATATCGATGTATCCGTTGGCCGCGATTGATTCAACGAGCTCGGCTAAATCCGCGGTATCGGCTAGTGCTTTGATGATTTGCGCTTCTGTGGGATTCTCGATCCCGTCTTCGACAAGGCGCGGGTTACGCGGGTCAAAGTCGAGGAGATCCGTCGTCACCTTGATTGGGGTTTTCGGGACAATCCTGGAAACGGGCATATCGGTCCTTCTGGCCCGCGCGAGGGAGGCGGGGTTTGGAGACCCTTCGTTGGTTCGCATCCTCGGGACGGTGAGCGCTCGCGGGGGTTCGATAGATGATCCTATCATTCGCGTAAGACCCGCGCTATCCGTCCCTGCCGTCGCCTTTAGTCTATCAAGGTGCTCTTCCTGATTGCGTGGCTGCATTCAGGGGCCTGAATGCCCCTGCTCCCTCCGAAGGCCGCGCCGTTGTGGGTCTGAAGGCCCCTGCTCCCTCCGGGTGGCAAGTCAGGGGGGCTGAAGTCCCGGAGTTGTCTGGGACGGCTTGCGACAGTCGGGGATGAATCCCCCGACCTGCCGGCGATGCCCTGATACAAAGCCGGTGGAGCTGGGGTTCGTGCTCTACCACCCTTCGGCAGGAATTCCAAGAAGCAGGTCCCTCGGCTCCGCTTACCCCACGTCCGCATTGCGAACCTGGGGCCCCAAGCGCGCTCCGCTCGGGATGACAGGGTTTGGTGGTGGGTGGGTGTTCGCTACCCCCACCCAAGCGGCAAGAACAAGAACGCCGCGAGGATGGGGCGCCTGCCGGGTAGGGCGCGGCGCGGTGGGCGCGCCCGGGGCTTTGCAGTCCGTTACGAAACTCAAAATCGAGGCCACATTTTGGGCCCGATCAATCCGCGGAGCCCGACATCTTGTGGTGAATTTTGAAATTCCTCGAGTTTCGTAACAGCCTGTTTAGCTCGGGAAGGCATGCAGGAAAGGACCGCAGCAGCGGCAGCCGGCGGTATACTGTCATCACCGAGAAAGCAAGATGGAAATTCCAGATCCATCCGCCAACTCGCCGCGCGATCTTCAGTTCGCTTTGCGGTTGACGCGGTGAACACCATACATTCCGCTCGAAAGCGGACCGAGGCGCGATGAACCGCAGATCGTTTCTGGTGAGCGGCCTGGCCGCCGCTGCCGCCATCCCCGCATTGCGAGCCTCCGGCGTACAGGGCGTTGAGTTCTATGTCGCTCCCAGGGGCCGGGACGAGAATCCCGGCACAAGGAGCAAGCCCTTCGCTACCCTCCAGCGCGCGCGCGACGAGGTACGCAAGCTGGTTGCCAAGGGGCTGAAGACTAACGTAACCGTCCGGATTTATGGCGGCACATACACGCTGCAAGAGACCCTGATCTTCGGACTCGAGGATTCGGGGACGGATGAGTACTCGATCGTTTATGAGGCGGTTCCGGGCGAGGAGCCGGTGATCACGTCGGGCGTGAAGATCGAAGGCTGGAAGCAACTCGACGCCATGCTGCCCGAACTGCCGGTTCCCGCCTGTGGGAAGGTTTGGGTGGCGGATGTCCCCGAATCGCTGGGCCGGTTCTACACGTTGTACGACCAACAGGGGCATCTGCCACGGGCGCAGGGGAACGGCTTCATTCCGGAAGACCCGCCGGCAGGCGCCGATGGAAGCGACCGGAGCGCCCGGTTCCGCAATCTCTACTTTCCGCCGGGGGCCATCCGCAACTGGAGCAATCTCGACGATGTCGAGATCGTCATTCGCTCGTTGCCCGCCTCTCTTTCGACCATGAACATCCTGGCGCTGGAATCGGTGGACGAGAAGGCGCGGATGGCCCACACCAAGCTCCCGGCCACCTACCCCATAGGCAGGACCACAGACCCGGACCTTTTGGCGACGCCCTCAGCATGGGTGGAGAACGTCCTGGATGGTCTGGACCACGCCGGCGCATGGGTGCTCAACACCCATACGCGGAAACTCTACCTGTGGCCGCGGACGGAGAAGCCGGAAGAGATCCTGGCGCCGCGCCTGCGCGAGCTGATCCGCGTCGAAGGCAAAATCGACGCCGATGGCCCCACCGATGTTCCGGTGCGAGGCCTCATCTTTCGAGGGCTGACCTTCGCGCACGCCGATCGTGACGTGTGGACCGAAGACGACACCGGCATGCAGCACGATTGGGAGATGATCGACAAGCCCGACGCTTTAGTCCGGCTGCGCGGCGCCGAACGATGCACGGTGGAAAGCTGCAAGTTCCGCGACAGCGGCGGCAATGCCATCCGGCTGGATCTATACGCGCAGAATAACCGCATCAAGGGCAACGAGATCCGCCAGATGGGCCAGGGCGGCATCGGACTGCTGGGCTACGGGGCCGGGGTGAAGGATGTCAACAAGCGCAACGAGATCTTCAACAACCACATCCATCACTGCGGGCTGATTTACTGGCACTCGCTCGGCGTCGTATTGTGGCAGAGCGGGGAGAACCGCATCGCCAACAACTACATTCACCACATGCCGCGGCACGCCATCTGTTTGAGCGGGCCGCGCTTGGAATACTTCCTGAAACCCTGCGAGAGACGGGAAATCTGCAAGAGCGTGCGCTGGCGGGAGATCGGGCAGGTGCAAACCTGGGACCAGGCCATGCCGTATCTTCACACCAGGAAAAACGCCGTCGAGAACAATGAAGTGGAGCGCGTGTTGCAGAAGCTGGGGGACGGCGCGGCGATCAACGTGAGCGGCTGCGGCAACGGCAATCTCATCCGGCGCAACTACCTGCACGATATCTTCGCCAGCGAATGGGTGAGCGGCGTTTTGCGCACCGACGATTGGCAGAGCGGGACCACCTGGGAAGAGAACATCATCTATCGCTCCAACGCCGGCGCCTGGGAGCACAAGGGCGCCAACAACGCGATCAATAATTACTGCATCGACCTGCTTGCCGAAGGCTATTTCCGAATGGCGGCAAGCAGGGGCGCCTGCTGCGCGGTCGACGGAAGCGTAATCGAGCGGAACATCTTTTACAGCCCCAATGGGCCCGCGGTCTTCTACACATACCTGAACGGGCAGCCGCAGCAGTTGGCTACCTCGAAGGTCGAACACAATTTGTATTACGCCGCCGGCGTGGAAGAGAAGTCCACGCCCAAATTCTTACAAGACCTTCAGGCGCTGGGCGTCGCCCGGACAGATGCGTACGCGGACCCCTTGTTCGCCAATTTGAAGGAGGGTGATTTCCGTTTGAAGCCGGATTCGCCGGCGCTGAAGATGGGCATCAAACAGATCGATTTGAAAGGCATCGGGCTCACCAGGGATTTTCGGAAGTCGCTGCTGGAGAGACTGGCCGACAACGCTGAGAATTGCGCAATTTGAGAATGTCTGTTGACCCCCCTCGGGGTCAAAGGGAGGATTCGTGTATCGAAGAACTTTGCTGGGCATGCTGCTGGGAGCGGTAGGGATGGCCGCGGCGGAGACACCGCAGCCGAAACAGGAATGGGCGCCGCAACTGCCAGAGCAATGGATACCGCAGCCGGAAGAGGAATGGCGGCAGAATCGCTTCAAGGTCCCCGGGACGCTTAGCCTCAGGGCGCGCCGCCGCGTGGAGGACCCGCCCGGCAGCGGCAAGTTCCGAACCTCCGAAGAGGTACTGCGATGGGAGGCGGCTCAGACGGCCATCATCATTTGCGATGTGTGGGACACCGACCGCTGCGTGACCGAGGTGCAGCGTAACCGTATCCTGGCGCCGCGGATAAACGAGGCGGTCAGCGCGGCCCGAAGCCTGGGCGTGATGATCTTTCACTGTCCCAGCGACACGATGGGATATTACGCGAGGACCCCCCAGCGGCTGAGAATGCAGCGTGCGCCGATGGTTCCCTCACCCATCCCGATCGGTGCAACCCCGCAGAACCCCGACCCTTTGTTTTGCGGCGTCTGCGGCGATAACATCTCTGAAGGATTTTTTACAGGTCCCGAACCGTCTACTTCGAGAAACAACGTTCCCTGGCAGCGCGAGCACCCGGCCATCGATATAGCCGGTTATGACGGCGTCAGTGAAAACGGCCAGGAAGTCTACAACTACTGTAAGCAGGAAGGCATCACCAATCTCGCCATCACGGGCGTCCACACCAACGAGTGTGTCCTCAACCGCTCCTTCGGAATCCGCATGATGACGCGGCTGGGCTTCAACATGGTGCTGGTGCGGGACCTGAGCGACTCGGGGTACTTTCCGCACAAGCCTCCATACATGAGCCACACGCGCGGCAGCGAACTGATCGTCGAGCACATCGAGACCCACTGGTGTCCATCGATCTTGAGCGACGACCTCACAAGTGTCATCCCCGGCTCGGCAGATCCGTGCGGGTCCTGATCATTCCGGCATGCTGCCGGCTAAGGTACCTTCAGGTTCTTGAAAAAGCAGCTACACCGGCCGCAGAGAAAGCATACGACGGAACCGGATTGGGCTTTCTTGCGAGTTGTAAGACGACTGTCCGGTAACGATCCGGCTTCGGTGAGTGACTCGGCGATGATGCACTGATGGAGAACTCGTTGGCCGAATCGGGGCGCTCACTGAAGTGAAGGGCGTTTAAGGGGAGTGGCCTGTGGCTGCGTGGGGTAGGTCGCTTTTGCCCACGGGGAGGAAACTACACCAATATTTCCGCAAAGGCTGGCAGGAATCGATAGATTTCTCTATATTTGCGAAGTTCATCTGGATCAAGATCAAATTCTTTGGGTGTCCACCCGTCGGCGCACGGCATCTCGCGGTCGAGGTAGATTCGCTCCTTTCGCGTTAGCCGGGGTACCGAGATCTCGAATGGCGGAGTATCGAAACTATCGCGGTAATATTTAGTGTCACGGAGGGTAGTGCTAAGAAGGTTCCGCTTTTCCGATGGCCCTGCGATCATGCCTCCCATGCTCAGCATCGAGTGTGAGTCTTTGTAGACAAAATTAAACATCGGCAGGAATTCCATCTCTGCGCGCGGAACCATTGACCTTATGAAGGACGCTTTCAGGATTTCGGAAGTCCTGGAACCCAGCTCCGCTTTACCGAAATCGCTATCCGTAAGACCTAGTCTCAGATATGTTTTGGCCTGGAACTCAAAGTATTGTCTCCAATGCTTCGGTCCCATCACTTCTTTCGATCCGTCGAAATCAGGGTCCACCTCCTTGTAGTCCTGCTCTTCGGGAGGTTCGACGTCCACAGTCACCAACAAAATCGAGCCTGCGGAGAGTATCGTTATCGCGGACTGAATGTCGGACAGAAAATCCTTGCGAATGATGCCATCATAATCGAGCCATAAAAAATGCAGAGTGTCCCGAGATAGATTTGGGATTGCCGCTGAAGCGGGCTCCATCTTTATGTCAACGCACTTGAATGGTTTATTGAATTCCATGCGCTTAGCAAGACTGGTCGCTCGCTCCAGGCTCAGAAGCTTGCTCATCCCGAGCAATTTGTGAAACAAGATGAAATCTACGAAATAGATCGCTCCGAAGCCCGTATATTGATAGTCAGTAATGGTAAACCCTGCTGGCTGCAGGCGCTGCAAGGCGTCAACAATCATCCGTCGTTCGACTTGTTTCGCCGGACGCAGGTCGTACTGAACTCGGAGGCTTGAACTATTCGGGCTCAATCTGTTCCACACTCCGTCTTTACGAAATGTTCAAGTGTGTGTTTACTGACCTCACTGGCGCTCATCGAGGGTCGGCGAAGGTGCCGTCGCACCTTGTCCAGCAATGCGATCGATGCTTGAAATCTCACCCATTCGTACTTTTTCTCTTTCTTTTTTGGGGGTGTATATAAAAAACCGCTGGTCGGTTTTGAAGCGATTTCTCTAAAAGAAACCTCCTTAACTCCGCTCACTGCGTTTCGGATGTCGACAACCTCAGTCGCGGGATCGCTCGGGTATTGGCTGTTCAGAAAAGTGAGAATTGGTTTACTCATTGTGACCATAAGATTCTTCGTGCGTATGAAGACAGCAGATTCCCGATTAATGTTTCGTTTCGTCGTAGTCCACGGGAGGTTGAGTGGTTGATCCGACTCGAAAGAGGCGATTCCCACAAAACTCCTGTACTTAGGTTGAAAGCTGGCCAAGTCGGAACCCCAGCCGGTTAAATCGCCCTTGTTCGCTCGGACAACGGCCCTTCCATTGCACAAAATGTTCCATCCTGCTTCTTCCGCAGTCCGCAGGCCTGGCGAAATTCCTGCTGCGAGACTCACTCTTACGCCGTCATAACTGAGGTTTTCTCGGGCAGCAGTCACTACCCCGTCCATTTCGCCAAGGGTGATTGGCTTCGGGTCTACATCGGTTTCGTTGATCCGCAGCTTGACACACTGATTCAGAAAGAATGGGTAGGTCGTCGCTGCGTCGTCGAGAATGTTCTTAGGAACTCCGCCCTCCTTGATCCGTAAGGCTACTTCATCACGGAGCTCCGTGATCGTGATCGACGTTCCGGCTTGCCCTTCCGAGTCGGCCCCGTCGACGAATTTGATTGGCACCTTCCATTCCTTTTCTTTGGCCCAGTCGTCGACTGTTAGCGAAATCTCCCAGCCCTCTGCTGCTGTCCGCGAGACGATATCGAATTTATTGCCAATCTTGAAGAGGGCACGCTTCATTCCCACGCCGTATACCCCCAATTTGCCTGGCTGGTCGTCTGGATCGTGCCCAAAACAAAATATTTGATCAGTGGCTCTCTTTCTTTCTATTCCGCCGCATTTGTCGACAACCTTGATCTGGCGATCATTGCACGTGACTTCGATTCGTCCGAGATGCCGTTTTGCCCTGTTTGGGTCTGACTCGAATATGAGCTGAGAGACTGAAATTCCGTGCTTGAGCAAATACGAATCTATTGAATTGTCAATCAGGTCTAGTACGCAGTCCTCTAGTGTTATGTCGCGAGTGAACATATCGATGAAAAACTGTTTCCGAACTTCGGCAGACGCATATCTCATAGCCTTGGCCTCCGTCTTCGTGAAGCTTTGAACTCGTCGAGTCTTCGCGCAATCAATGAACAGTTTTCTGGTACGAGGTCGCAGGCGGCAAATTGCATTCCACGCTGGGCAGCAGCTAGAACGCCAGCTCCTGAGCCTGCGAACGGATCCACGTATAGAGAGCCGCGGGCCCCAACCATCTTGAAGATGCGGTGGAAGAGCAGTTCTGGCAGTTCATTCGCCGTTCGGTGCTTTCGGTTGGCATGTCTCACCGGGCTGAGGTCGTCCCAAATGTCGCTTAGATTTATACCCTTGCGCCGAATTATAGGCTGATAGCCACCATAGTCTTTTACTAATTCGCCACAGGTTCTGCACTCCTGGGGGGCGATCTTGGGGCGGACAAATTTCTTGATCGTCCCTTTTGAGAACATTAAGAGTGCATAGTGTGCCGGGTACAAGCGGTTGGCACGGACAAATCCGTTCTTCATTGAAACGGCGATCCACTGACGAAACGTTAGAGTCGCGTCGAGACTCTCACCCACTCGCATGGCCCAAATCGGTATGTGGTAAAGGAAAAGCGATCCGCCCGGCTCAAGCACACGCGCAGCCTGTGATGTAACATCTGTGAGCCATTGGCGGTATTCTTTTTCGGGCCTGCGGTCTGATTTCTTGTTTTTGTCGTATTGTTTGCCGAGATTGAAGGGCGGATCGAGAAAAACCACACGGGCGCAGTCGGATGGAAGGCGTTTTAGGAACTCTGCCGCATCGCCACAAACGATAGCCCCCTTGAGCGTCTTGCTCTTTGCTGTGTAGACAACCCGATTCGGCCTTTGTGTCATGTGACAGGTGATCTCGATTGGAATCTCTTTTCAGCACTGATTGTACCGCCCGTGGATCGCCCTCGGGGTTTCTAGTCTGCCGTCCTGGCGAATACACGAACGATTCCTTACCGTTTAGGTTTGGTAATGATCAGTTGGCCGGTTTCCAGTGATCCGTGCCATTTCGGGATGTCAAGTGTTGCGTGCAGGCCCATGCGCTCATTGAGCGCATATTTCCCCTCTCTCCGCAGATGAGATCCCAGAAACGGAGTTGCACTCGTACAAGCATAGATTGCCGTTGTATGGCGAGGGGCGGTGAGAATTCATCGCGGCTTCGCCGCGTACTTTGATTCTTCAAAAAAAGTGGGGACAGGTTGCGGCCCGCGACCCACCCACTGGGTGGGTGCCCCGCTCGTGCCCTTGTTACAAGACTCCCCTGCAAGCGAGTTTTCCGCAAGGTGTGAGGTCGTGCCTTGATACAGAACATTGACTGGGCGTTCGTCAGACGCTGCCTATAGCCACATTTGGGCGGCATCAACGAAAGGCCCGTGGCTAAAGCCGGTCTTGTTGCGTGGCTGCATTCAGGGGCCTGAAGGCCCCTGCTCCCTCCGGTGTTTGGGCGCAGGGGCTGAAGCCCGCGTAGATTTTGCAGCGGTTGCGGCCCGAGTAAACTCGTGCCCTTGTTACAAAACTTCCCTGCTCCCGGCGTTTGACTTCGCGCCGCTGAAGGCAAGAACAAAGGCGCAGGGGCTGAAGCCCTCGGTGATTTGGCGGCCCTTACGGCCTGACTGAAGTCATGCCCTTTTACAAAGCTCCTTCCTCGACGAGTTTTTCCGCAAGGTGTGAAGCCGTGCCCTGACTTCGGCGCGGGCGCGGCGGGCACGCACGGGGCTTGGAGGTGGAAACGGATGCAGGAAACGGCCCCAGCGGAGGCAACTGGACGTATATTGGTTGGCAGCCGGGAAAAGGAAAATGGAAATTCCGGAAAAATCCGATCGGAGACCTTGAAATGAAGAAGTGCTCGATTCTGCTGGTTTTGCTGGGGACGGTCTTGCCGTTTCTCTTGTTTGCAGCCCCCAATCGCGCCAGCGCCGCGCAGAATCGCAGCGCAGTCCCCGGACGGCTGGAAGTGAGCAAGAACGGGCGGTATTTTGTGCGCGATGGCAAACCGTTCTTCTGGCTCGGCGATTCCGCATGGTCGCTGTTGTCGCTTTACACGCCGGCGGAGGCCAAAGAGTATCTCGACCATCGTAGCCGCCAGGGCTTCACCGTGATTCACATTATGATTCCGTTCGACGGAGGCCCCGGATTGAAGACCTCCGGCCGCAATCCAAATGGCGAGCTGCCCTTTCATGACTGGGACCCTCTGAAACCCAACGAAGCTTACTTCAGAAACATGGATGCTTTGGTGGATGCCGCGCAGAAGGACGGCCTGATTCTCTACATTCTCCCGCTGGGCGGCTCCGGCGGCTCGTTCGTGGACAAACTGCATGTGTTCACGAAACAGAATGCGCGGGCATACGGAGAGTGGCTTGGGCGGAGATACAGGGACAAGCCCAATATCGTCTGGATGGACGGTTTCGATTTGGAGCCGTGGCGCTATCGGGATATCACGGATGAGTTCGTCGCAGGCTTGCAGGCCGGAGACCGCGGCGCTCACCTGATCAGTTACGCTCCGGGCGGGGGATTCTCGTCCAGTTACTTCCAGAATGAGCCGTGGCTCAGCTTCGATCACATCCAGGTATGGAACGATTATTGGCGGGCGTATTCCTTCGTGGTCGCCGACTATTGCCGTCTGCCCGTGAAGCCCGTGGTGATGGCGGAGGGCGCATACGAGGCGGGCACCGAGTATGCGTCGGGTCCGATTACGCCGCTTATCGTGCGCAAGGAGGCCTATTGGTCGTATCTCGGCGGCGGCTTTCACACGTACGGGCACAACGATATATGGCGTAAGAACCCCGACTGGAGAGAGTCACTCGATTCGCCGGGCGCCCGGCAGTTGGGCATTCTGGCCCGGCTGCTCACTGCTCACCAATGGTGGAAGCTGGCGCCGGACCAATCGGTGTTCGCGCGCGGCGCCAGCAGCGACGAGACGCAAAATGTGGCGGCACGTTCGACGGATGGCGATCTTGTCATCGCATACTTAGCCAGCCCTGCGCCGGTATCCGTCGATCTGCACGCGATTACCGCCGCGAAGACGGTGCGGGCTACTCTTGTGAACCCGGAAACCGGAGAGGAAACCTCGGCAGGCGTGTTTTCCCACGACAGCATCGAACAGTTTTCCGCGCCCGCGGGCAGTTCAGACGCCGTGTTAGTCCTGCAGGCACAATGAACCAACCGGCCGGGCGCCGCATGGAAGGCCAATGCGCTCATTGAGCGCAGATTTCCCACCTCTCCGCAGATCAGATCCCAGAAACGGAGTTGCAGCAGCCGCACAAGCATAGATTGCCGTTGTATGGCGCGGGGCGCAGGAGATTTCCTGTTGCAACAGCGATTCAGGCGAGGGGCGAATCTTCGGGCAGGGGTGGGGAATCCAACAGGGGCGAACGTTTGAATTCGATTTTGACGATGGAGGGGGGCCTGTCGATGACCGTTTCCGCGACTTTGTCTGCAAGCGAGGTGAACCAACTGAAGAAGGCTCCGGCGGTGGAGGGAGTGTTGCCGGCGATCCTGGAGCGGTGGAGTCCGCGGTCGTTTGACGGGCGCGAGGTGAGCACGGAGACGCTGAGGAAGGTGTTCGAGGCGCCGCGATGGGCGGCTTCGTCGGGCAACGTGCAGCCGTGGCGGTACCTGGTGGGGGTGCGGGGGACGGAGACTTACGACAAGATCTTCGCGTCGCTCGTGGAGGGCAACCGGAAGTGGGCGCATCGGGCGCCGGTGCTGATCCTGGGGACGGCGCTCCGGATCAATGCCCGCGGCGTGGAGAACCGGTATGCGCTCTACGACCTGGGCGCGGCGAGCTCGTATCTGACGCTGGGGGCCGCGGCGCTGGGGCTGGCGGCGCACCAGATGGCGGGGTTCGATCAGGAGGCGGCGCGGAAGTCGCTGGGGATTCCGGCGGAGTACGCGATTGGGTCGGTGATTGCGCTGGGCTACCAGGGCGAGCCGGCGGCGCTGGGCGACGAGGAACTGATTCAGCGAGAGACCGCGGCGCGGACGAGGAAGCCGCTGAGCGAGATCGTGTTCAAGGCGTGGGGCGAAGCGGGACTGTAAGGCAGGGGTCAGGGATCAGGGGTCAGGGGTCAGTGATAAGTGGACCGTGGTGCGCGATCCAGTGGGAGGGTTTAAAGACAGCGGGGTTGGCGGTATCCCAGGTATTCATCGTCTGCGCGATAGAGTGGAGGGTGGAGGCGATCCATCGTTGAGCGCGGCGAAAATACATCGGAAGGCCGGGACAGAGAGGCTGGCAGGGGCGCGGAGGGCGAACGGCGGAGTCGCGCGCGGAGACCGGAAGCCCCTGGGACAGAGGCGGCGGAGACAAAGCCGGATGGGCTGGGTGGGGCGCGGGGTTGCGGCGTGCGCGGCGGTTGTGGCGGGGCTGGCGGCGTGGGCGGCGATAGAGCGCGCACTGGCTCCAACAGGGAATACAACCCAGGATCATTTTGACGCGCTGATGGTGCTGGGCAGCCCGGCCGACGGCGACGGGAATCCGACACCGGCGGAGCTGGAGCGCGTGACCGAGGCGGTGCACGAGTACGAGCGGGGCGTAGCGCCGAGGATGATCTTTACCGGCGGGGCCGGGGGCAACGGGTTTGTGGAGGCGCGGGTGATGGCGCGGACCGCAGAGGCGCAGGGGATTCCGGAGGCGGCGATCGAAGAGGAGCCGGGGGCACGGAACACGATGGAGAAAGCGTGCGACTCGCTGCGGATGATGCGGAGGTACGGATGGGAGTCGGCAGAGGTGGTGTCGAGCGCCAGCGAGTTGCCGCGGGCGGGGCTGATCCTGAGCCGGCTGCCGCTTGCGTGGCGCGCGCACGCCGCGCCGGCGATGGAACCGGAGGGGGCGTGGACCCGGTGGATGACCACGACGATGGAGATTGTGAAAACGGCGCATTACCTGGCGTGGTCGCGGCAGATGGAGAAGTGCGAAGTGCAGGGACCGAGGGAACAAGGGAACAAGACTGAGGGACTGGGCAGTTCCCGGCTATCAGCCAGGACGAAGGCGAGTCAAAGAAGGAAATGCCAGTACGCCGCGTTGTCCAGCGTCGGGGCGGTCCTGTAAGCTGTTTGGTGATGCATCTCCCAGTCAAGTTATCTGCCACATTAGCCGCCGTGATTGCCATGAGTGTGTGCGGGGGACTTCGCACGCAGGCACAGGAGTCGAGCCCGCCGAGTTCGTCGTCGCAATCGTCGTCCGCGCAAGGCCAGCAAGCGCAGGCTCCCGAGTACGGGGTCTACGTTTCCGTCGATCCGCTGGCCAAGGTGCGCTACAACAATCGCTACGACCTGTCACTGGGGGTGGCGTACGACCACATGAAGGCGGGGCCGACGCTGCTGCAGGGGTCGAACCTGGGCGGACTGGATATGGATGGCTCCTTCTGGCTGACCAGGAATTGGGGGATCGAGGGCTCGGGGCGCGGGTATGTGGGCACGAGCGGCGCCGGGACGAACCACGATGGCCCAAATGGGGGGTCGATCAAGGGACCCATGGTGAAGCAGTACTTTTTCGTCGGCGGAGCGGAGTGGCTGGGCCCGCACAACAAGCACGGGGCGCTGATTGCTCACGCCATGTTCGGCGGAGTGTATGGGAACTTCCAGAAGGATCTGCTCGGAAATCCGCCCGCGGATTTCGATTTCTACTACAACCAGATTGCGCCGGCGGCGATCGTCGGCGGGCACATGGACCTGAACCGGTCGGAGCACTGGGTTTTTCGCATCACTCCCGACGCGGTGATGACGCACTACACGTTCAGCGACGCGCCGTATTCGTCGCTCAAGTACGCGCAGTACGACGTGAACTTTGCGATTTCAGTGGGGATGGAGTACAAGTTTACTTCCATCAAGCGCTCGACCAAGAAAGCAAACTGGGTCTCGGGGTGGTAGGCGAGAACAGCGGGGTTGGCGGCGTTACGGCGGTTCTCCTGCAGCTATGAGCCATTTCGGGCATCATTCAAGGTGGCTTTTTCTTGATGAAAAAGCCACTTAGCGATTGTGCCTTGGTCTACACCTGCAGGAGACCCGCTATAGCGGGGCTCGCGGCGTCCGGTTCGCTGCGGAAGCAGCAGCAGACAGCGGCTGAGCAGACGGCGGGGGCCAGGTCTTCTACCCGCGAAATTCTCGAGGAAAAAGGCCGGATTGCCGGTGGCATTGCGGCGTATGGTATTCTCCTGCGTTCGGCGGGACGCGTGAAGAGTGCCGCAAAGAAGAACAGCGTGCCGGATCGTGGCACACCTCATCAGCTCCGGGGAAAGCGGGCCAGCAGCGAAGCGAGGGCGGAAGCCATATGGACATGAAAGATACGCTTGGCGTACTGCTTGCAGGCGGAGCAGGAGAGCGGCTGTTTCCACTGACGCGGGACCGGGCCAAACCGGCGGTGCCGTTTGGCGGGCATTACCGGATTATCGACATCACGCTTTCGAACTGCATCAATTCGGGACTGCGCCGGGTGTATGTGCTCACGCAGTACAAGGCGCTGAGCCTGAACCGGCATATCCGCGAGGGGTGGTCGGGGATTGTGTCGCAGGAACTGGGCGAGTTCTTTGAACTGATGCCGCCCATGCAGCGGACTGGCGCGAACTGGTACATGGGGACAGCGGACGCGGTGTACCAGAACATCTACTCGATCGGCAGCGAACAGCCGGCGCACGTGATCATCCTGTCGGGCGACCACATTTACAAGATGAACTACAGCCGCATGCTGGCGTACCACATGGAAACGAATGCCGACGTGACGCTGGCGACGCTGCCGATTGCGCCGGAGGAGGTTTCTCGGTTCGGGGCAGTGGAGGTGGGCGCCACGGGCGAGGTACTGGGCTTCCAGGAGAAACCGGCGTCGACCAGCTTGCGCTCGCCGTTCAATGCCAACGCCGTGGATGCGTCGATGGGGATTTACATCTTCAACACCGAGACGCTGCTGAAGGCGCTGATCGCGGACGCGGACGACACGAATTCAAAGCACGACTTCGGGCACGACATCCTGCCCAACCTGCTGGGCAAGAAGAAGATGATGGCTTACAGCTTCGTGGACGAGAACAAGCAGCAGGCGCTCTACTGGCGCGACGTGGGCACACTGGACGCGTACTACGAAGCCAATATGGATTTGTGCTCGGTGTCGCCGGTGTTCAACCTGTACGACAAGAGCTGGCCGATCCGCACGCGGGTGCGGCAGTATCCGCCGGCGAAGTTCGTGTTCGGCGAGCCGGGGCGGTCGGGCATGGCGGTGAACTCGATCATCACCGCGGGCGTGATTATTTCGGGCGCGTCGGTGTACAACTCGGTGCTGTCGCAGGACGTGCGCGTGAATTCGTACTCCGACGTAGACGCGAGCATCGTCTTTTCGCACGTGAACATCGGGCGGCACTGCCGCATTCGGCGTGCGATCATCGACCGCGACGTGCACATTCCGGAGGGCACGGTGATCGGCTACGACCCGGTGGAGGACAAGCGGCGCTATTTCGTAACGCCGTCGGGGCTGACGATTGTGACGCGGGACGCGTCGCTGTTCGAGAATCCGGTGGATCCGGAGTTTGGGCAGAGATACTAGCCTGGATACGCAACCGGGGACACAAGACACCGATCCATTGTCAGAGGTAGTGTTTCGCCGGTTTCCGGAGCTTCAATGAGGGCGCTGAAGACGGCGGCGCAGAGGCCGCGCCGGCTTGCCAGTTTCCTGTGGCGCGACCGGAGGAAGGCGAAGCGGAACGGCGAGGAACGCTCAAGCTCGCGGAGGAAGGCGCTGGAGAAGAACTCGGGCGCGCTGGCGACGGCGGCGACGATGAGCGAGCGCCAACTCATACGGAGCAGGTCTTTGAGCGCGGCCGTGCCGGCGGGAAAGCGGTCGAGCTCCGCGCCGGCGTGTTGACTGAAGTGGAGCAACTGGGCGACGAGGGAGTCGAGCGGGATGCCCTCGGCCGCGGCCAGCGTGAAGAGCGTGGCCGAGCCGCGGCGGAGATCTTCGTGAATGTCCTGCAGATCGTCGCCTAGCTGGAGCAGGGCTCCCCAAGCGAAGGCGGCTTGACTCTCCTGCTGATTGAGCCAGCCTTGGGCGAGGCAGGCGTCGACGAGGACGGAGCTGCCGCCCTTGGCGCAACTGATGCGGAGAACCTTGTCGCAGGTGGAGGCCCGGCCGTCGATGAGACCGGGACCGAGTTGCGCGATGCTCTCTTCCTGCGCCTGATGGATCGCGAGCAAAGAATCGAAGACCTGGGGATATTGGGCGCGGGGATACTGGCTCTCAATCATCGCGACCAGAGCCCAGATGGCTGCCTCGCGATGGTTCTGCGCGGGAAGGCCCTCGCCGCGCAGGCGCTGGCGGAAACGAGCGCAAAAGCTGCGCTTGGCTTGAGCGGATACGTCCGTGCGATCGAGATCGTTGTCGGTGTAGGGGTAGAGAAGGCTGTATCCGACGATCGAGGGCGTGATGCGCGAGGGCTCGCCCAAGAGCGGCTGCAACCCGTAGACGGTCCAGGCGTTGCGGCAGGCCTGAACGATTTCGGACATGGTGAGGGCCGAGTCGAAGTGGCGTGAGCGGCGGGCAAATTCGGCGCCCGCGGGCAGGAAGCCGTGGGTGATGAGCTCGATCGCCGAGGGTTCGAGGTCCAGCGCGGCGGCGGCGAAGCGGGAGAATGCGGCGACGAGGCGCTCCTGGAACGCGGCGCGATCGGCCTGGGTCCGGGGAGGAGCGTGAAGCTCCTGCTCCACGGCGCGGAGGCAGCCATCAAAGGCCTGTTCGCGGCGGCGCTGTTCGAGCGGAGCATAGAACGGCGCGCGTGGAAGGGAGCGGCCGGCGCAGGAATGCCAATCCTGAGCGGCGAGCGCGGACTGGGATTCAACCCAGGACCAACTGAAGATGGGATGCATCTTGCCAAGGATTACGAATACGCGGGCGCGATGGTTCCGGAAAAAGCGGAGACGCAGAGACCAGAGACGTAGAACTGGTTGCATAAATGTCGTTCGGGTAACGGAAGGCAGCTTTCAGGGGTTAAAACCCCTCAATATTTCCGCCAATTTTGGCACGACTGAACAGCTTGCGGAAAACGGCGTCGTTCCTGATCGAGTTCGCCAGAAGCATCCCTCAGGGGCTGAAGCCCTCGGTGATTTGGCGGCCTTTACGGTCTGACTGAAGTCATGCCCTTTTACAAAACTCCTCCCTCGACGAGTTTTTCCGCAGGGACTGGGGATTAGGCCGCGAGCGGGACGGTTGCCCGATGGAACCAGGGGAGAAGATTCCGCGTATGAACCCACTATGCCGTGCGCGATTGCATTAAGCTGGAGCGGAACCACCTGCAATGGGGCAGCCAGCGCCTTTGGCGCGAGGAGGGTGAACGCCCGCGATGCCGGGCATCCGTTGGCGGCGCCTGCGGTGCGGCGGACCCCTGGAGAAGATGATCGTGGACGCACGCAGCCGGCGCCGCGCGTGGAGGTGAGAGGGCTGGAGCCAGACTGGTCCCAAATCGTCCGCCGCTGCATGGACGGCGACTCCGGCGCATGGGCCGAGATGGTCCGCACGCACCAGAGGCGTGTGTACGGGTTGTGCTACCGCTTTACCGGGAATGCGGCGGACGCAGAAGACCTGACGCAGGACGTTTTTCTCAAGATTTATTCGAATCTGGGTAGCTTCGACGCCGCGCGGGGCAGCCTGCCGGTGTGGATTACCACGATGACGCGCAACCTGCTGGTGGATAACTTTCGGCGGACGCGGCACCAGCGGGCAACGGGGTCGCTGGACGAGGGGTGGGAGCAAACAGAGGAGTTGAGGCCGATCGACCGGCTGGCGGCCGCGGGGCCGAGTCCGCATGAGTCGGCGGCGCAGAAGGAGCTGGCCCGGATGGTGCAGGGGGCGCTGGCGCAGGTGAGCGTGGATCTGCGCGAGGCGGTGATTCTGAGGGACTTACAAGACCTTGATTATAAAGAGATTGCGCAGGTGTTAAGTATCCCCGAAGGGACGGTGAAGTCCCGCATCAGCCGGGGCCGTGCGGAACTGGCGCGGCTGTTGGAACGTAATCAACGGGAGGTGATGTAGCGATGGCAGAGCGCACACATATTCCGAGCTCGCCGGCGTGCGGCGAGTGGGAGATGCTGCTGGCGGACGCGCTGGACGGGCTGCTTAGCCCCAAGGTCGAAGCGAAGTTCGCGGCGCACAAGGCCGACTGCCCGGCCTGCGCGGCGCTGTATGAAGAGGCGCGGAAGGGGCGGGAGTGGCTGGAGTTTCTGGCGCCCGAGCCGGAGGCGCCCGAGGGACTGCTGGAAAAGATTCTGGCGCACACGGGACCGGGCCACGCGGCCCAGGCCGGATGGGCGGTTGGCGGAGCGCTGCCGGCGGTGGCCGGGACGGCAGGAGTTCTTGAATTTGCGCCTCAAGTGTGGCAGCAGCCGGGATTCTTTGCGCGGATGCGTTACGCGATGCAGCCGCGGCTGCTGATGACGGCGGCGATGGCGTTCTTTTCGATTGCGCTGACGCTGAACATGATGGGCGTGCGGGTGACGAGCCTGCGGCTGGCGGACCTGCGACCGAAGGCGATGCGCGCGCATATGGAACGGCAGTTGAACATGGCCTCAGTGCCGATCGTCCGGTACTACGACCATTTGCGGTTTGTGTACGAAGTGGAATCGAGGGTGCGGGAGCTGCGCAACAAGGCCGAGGGCGAAGGCAACGGACGGCCGGGAGAGAATCCGCAGCAACACCAGAGCCAGCCAACCCTGCCGGGCGAAACAAGACAGAACCCAGGGCAGACGCCGCGGCACAACGATGGAGGATGGCGCGCGGGCCCTCGGCAGGAGCCGGGGAATCCGGCGATGGAGCCGGCGGCGACCGGGGTCAATGACTTCGTGGAAACTTCATTTCACTTTCGAGGCAAGAGAATGCAGTCCGGCATCTCTGCAATGCGAGTAAAGGAAAGGAGCAGGGTATGGATTGCGTAAACCATAGCGGCGTGAGTGCGGCCGCCTACTGCCAGAACTGCGGCAAGGCGCTGTGCGGGGAGTGCGTGCGCAAGACACCCGCGGGCCAAATCTTCTGCGAGCCGTGCCGGATGGCGTGGCATGGAGCGCAACGGCCGTTTGTGCCGCCTCCGCCGGGAGCGCCCAGTCCCGGGCTGGCGGCCTTTCTGGGGCTGATTCCGGGCGTGGGCGCGATGTACAACGGCCAGTTCATCAAGGGGCTGGTGCACATATTCATCTTTGCAGTGCTGGTGAGCGCGGCCAATGTGTACGACGTGTTTGGGTTCTTCATTGCCGGGTGGATTTTCTACCAGGCGTTCGAGGCCTACCACACCGCAAGGGCGCGGCGCGACGGCGAGCCATTGCCCGATCCACTGGGACTGAATGAGTTGAGCAACGCGTTGATGCCGGGTGGGCGGGTACATCAAGGAGCGCAGCCTGGCGCACAAGCTGGGCCGGTTGCGCCTGGCGTGGGACCGGCGAGCGGTTACCAGACGCCGGGGCCGATGCCGGGTGAAGGCTTAAATCCGGCGCAGAACCAGCCCCCGTATCAAGGATCGTATCAGGGCTCGTATCAGGGGGGGCCGTATCAGGCGCCCTACCAGTCTGCGTACCAAGGGCCGTATGCGCCCGGGTATACCGGCCCTGGCGTTCCGCCGATTCCACCCATTCCGCCGGTTCCGCCGGCGCACTGGAGGCGGAGGGAACCGATTGGAGCGGTGATCCTGATTGCGCTGGGCCTGCTGTTTCTGCTGGGGCGGATGGATTGGTTTTCCTGGCATTTGTTTGGGTACACCTGGCCGGTGCTGCTGATCGGGCTGGGCGTATGGCTCATCGTGCGGCGCATGCAGGAGACGCATGGAGGGTCGCAGGAGAACCGGCAAGGAGGGGAAAAATGAGCCGCTACATTTTGATCCGGCGTTTGCGCGGGCCGGCGTTTCTGCTGCTGGTTGGCGTGATTGCGCTGTTGGCGCAGGCAAACATTCTGAGCTGGGGCCGGAGCTGGCCGCTGTTCCTGATCCTGGCGGGCCTATTGCTGCTGGCGGAGCGGGCGGTACTGGCATCCGAGGGCTATCCGTCGTGGCCGTGGCAGGGCGGTTGGCAAGGCGAACCCTATTCGGGCGCGATGAATCCCACGGCGGGACAAGGCGCACAACAGGCGACGGGAACAGCGATGGTTCCGTCGCAGCCGCCGCATGAGTGGGAAAACGGCGGGGAGGGAGGGCAATCATGAGCAGCGTACCTCCGAATATGCCTCCGGGCGGAGCGCCGCCGCCGTACGATCCGAAGACGCAGTGGCGCGTGTATCGCGAGCAGCAAAAGGCCGCGTGGCGCGCGCAACGCGATGCATGGCGGGCGCAGCGGCACGCATGGAAGGCGGGCTATGCGGGCGCGTACGGACCGCGCGTGCCATCCTTGGTGGGTCCGGTGATTCTGATTTGCGTGGGCGTGATTGCGCTGCTGATGATGACCGGACATATCGACTCGGACGCATTCTGGTCGTGGTATGGGCGGTGGTGGCCGTTGCTGCTGATCGGGGCAGGGCTGGGGTTGCTGGGCGAGTGGGCGCTGGACATGCGGCGAGCGACGCCGGTGCGGCGCGGCGGCGGGTTCATCGGGATTCTGGTGGTGCTGGCGATTGTGGGCGCCATTGCATCCGCGCACAACCACACCTGGGGGCCGTTCGGGCAAGGGTTCGGGGACGACGATTTCTTTAACGTGTTCGGATTGCCGGAGCACGACAGCGACCAGCCGGTGGACAACCGGCCGATTCCCGCGAATGCGTCGATTGAGATCGAGAATCCGCGCGGCGACGTGAGCATTACCGCGGCCGATCAGCCCAACCTTGAGATGCAGGCGCACGAGATGGCGTACGCCAACTCCGACTCCGAGGCGAAGAGGATCTTCGACGCCGAGGCGGCGCACGTGACGGTAAGCGGCAGCGCGGTGCTGGTGCAGTCGAACGGCAACGACCACGGGCGCGTGAACCTGACGGTCACGGTTCCGCGGACGGCCAAGGTGACGGTGAACGCGGGCAAGGGAGACGTGGCGGCGTCGGGGCTGGGCGCGGGAGTGATTGTGACCGCGCCGCACGGAGACGTGCACCTGAACACGATCACAGGGCCGGTGCTGGCGCACCTGGGGAAAAACGAGTTTTCAGCGCACGACGTCGATGGCGACGTGAGCAGCGACGGGCCGTGCACGGACGTAACGCTCTCCGACATCAAGGGCGGGGTGACGCTGAATTGCGACTACTTCGACCAGATGCACATGGAGCACATCGCGGGGCAGGTTCACTTCCGCACGTCGAAGACTGACGTGCAACTGGCGGCGCTGGATGGCGATTTGACGCTGAGCGACGATGCGCTGGACGTGACCGAGGCCAAAGGGCCGGCGCGCGTGGTGACGCACTCGAGGGACGTGGATCTGAGCCAGATAGCCGGCGACAGCTACGTAGAGAACCACGACGGGACCATCAGCGTGGAACCGGCGGGCTCGTATGGCGTGGAGGCGACGAACGATAAAGGCGACGTGGTGGTGACGCTGCCGCCCGGCGCCTCGGCCACGGTGAACGGGCGAACGCACAATGGCGATATCGTGACGGACTTCGGGCTGACGGTGAGCGGCGACGAGGACAAAACGGTGAGCGGGCGGATCGGTTCGGGCGCGGCGCACATCGTGCTGAGCACGAGCAACGGCGACCTGCACATCAAGAAGGGACCGGCGTTTCCGGCGGCGCAGGCGGCGCCCAATGCGCAGGGCGGAGCGAAGGCTCCGCACCTGAAGAGCTCGAAGGCGCTGCCCCAGCAGCCGGTGACGCAATAGGCGCTCTTGTTTGCCATTCCCGGGAACGGTTTTTCACTCGAACGAGTCCACGCGGCAGGCACCCCATCGACGGTGCGTATCAAAAATGATACACTATCCTTTGGCTTCTGAACCAAAACGCCTGCCTGCCCGTTTCCACCGCTCGAATGCGGGCCACGAGCCGGTGCGCGAATGGTTGAAGAGCCTCGAAGCAGCAGACCGCAGGGTGATTGGCGAAGACATTAAGGACGTTGAGTTTTCATGGCCTATCGGGTTGCCGTTGGTTCGTTCACTTGGCCGGGAGCTGTGGGAAGTTCGTAGTAGCTTGCCGCGCGGCCGCATGGCGCGGGTCATTTTCTGCATTGCGGAGGAGCACCTCGTTTTACTTCACGGCTTTATCAAGAAGACGCAGAAGACTCCGCGATACGAAATCGATCTGGCGCTTAAACGCAAAAAGGAGGGCTCATGAAAAGGAGCAATATTGGATCGTCATTCGATAGCTGGCTCCGCGAGGAAGGCATTTATGAGGAAGTGGCAGCGACAGCCCTTAAGCGCGTTCTCGCGCGGCAAGTTGCGGCCGCTATGAAAGAAAAGCAGCTTTCCAAAGCCGAGATGGCGCGGCGGATGCGCACGAGCCGCGCGGCTCTCGACCGGCTGCTCGATCCGGAGTACGACGCCGTGACCCTGAATACGCTGCGCAAAGCGGCGCTGGCCGTAGGCCGTCAGCTTCGGCTCGAACTCGTTTAATTGCGGAATCGCCGCCGATCGTTTTTCGGCCATCTTTCTCTTGAAGACACTTTCTGACCGGCGCAGCAGGCGGCTTGTGGGCGGAAGTGCAAAACAGGCGCGGGAGGGTGGATCCTCCCGCGCCTGTTTTGCGTTTGGCGCGACGAGAGTTGTATGCTCCTGTGCGGGGGATTCACACCAGGAGGCGAAAGAAGCGATGGCGCACGCACCGGTCAGGGTGATCACCGTGGAGCGGGAGTACGGCTCGCACGGCGCGGAGTTTGCGCACGATCTGGCCCAGCATCTGGGCTGGCGGCTGTTGGACTCGGAGCTGGTGACGGGCGCGGCGCGCATGGCCGGCGTGGATCCCAAGGTGGCGGCCAAGTTCGACGAGCGGCTGGATCCGTGGTACTACCGCTACGGCAGGATGTTCTGGCAGGATCCGATGTACGCGACAGTACCCAGCGGAGAGGAACACATCTTCGATTCCAAACACATGCTGGAGCTGATCCGGCAGGAGATTCTGGATGCGGCCGAGCAGGGCAACTGCGTGCTGGTGGGGCGGGGGTCGGCTTGCGCTCTGGCCAAGCGGCCGGGTTGCTTTCATGTATTTGTGTACGCCACAGCGAGCGCCAAGAAGGAGTGGTTTGCGCGCGCGTTTCCGCACCAGGCGCAACACGCGGAGCAGCATTTGGCGGCGTTCGACCGGCGCCGCGCGGCAGTGATTCGCAAGTTCTATCAGCAGGAGTGGTGCTCGCGCGGGCTGTATCACATGCTACTGAATTCCTGCATCGGGACGGAGGCGATGATCGCCGCCGTCGAATGCGCGTCGGGGCTGTGCGCGGCGAAGCCGGAAAGCGTGGCAAGCTAGAACTGGTTACATAAACGGTATCGAGCCGACGGAAGAGATTCCCTCAGGGGCTAAAGCCCAATGTTTATGCGCCTTCCACGGCACGGCTGAAGCCGTGCCCTTTCAAAACTGGATTTATGCAACCAGTTTTAGCGTTTTTGTGCCCCAACGATTCGCCGCGTCCCTTCGACATCCCTGCGCGCAGGCGCCCATTCGACTCGTGCGCCGCAGCGCGCTCGCTCAGGACGGCAACGCTTGGAACGCCTTCAGGCTTCGCCGGATCGCGACGCTCAGACCGCGATGCGCGGGACGCGGGGGCCGATGCGCGTGAAGACTTCCCAGGGGATGGTTCCGGCGGCATCGGCGTGGTCGAAAGCGGTGATGGTTTCGCCGCCTTGCGCGCCGAGGAGAACGACTTCGTCACCGGCCTGGACGCCGGGAATTTCGGTGACATCGAGAACGGTCTGATCCATGCTGACGCGGCCCACGAGCGGCGCGCGCTGGCCGCACACCAAAAAGCTGAAGCGGTTGCCGAGACTACGGTCGAGGCCGTCGGCGTAGCCCGCGGAGACGAGGGCAAGACGCAGGGGCTCGGTGGCCACGAAAGTTCCGTTGTAGCCGACGGTGGCGCCCTCAGGAACCGCGCGCACGCCCACGACCGCGGCCTTCCACGCGAGGACAGGTTGGAGCGCGGCGCGTGCGGCGGCAAGGGTGGGCGGCTCGGCGAGAGAAGACGAACCGTCGGGCGGGCTGAACGGCGGGTCGAAACGAGGGACGAGGCCGTAGAGCGCGAGGCCGGGACGGAGCATGGCCCTCATGCCGTGGCGGGCGGCCAGCTCGGCGATGGCGGGGGCCTGGCCGGCGAGCAGCGTGGCCGAGGCGCCGACGTTGAGCCATTCGGCAAAAAGGCCGGCTGCCGAGATGCGGCCCATGGCTTGGTCAAGGCGAGCGAGCTGCGCTTGCGTCATCTGGCCGTCGGCCTCGTCGGCGGCGAAGAGATGGGTCATGACACCTTCGAGGCGAAGCGGGGAACCGGGGCCGAAGCAGGCGAAGATGCGGGCGAGATCGCCGAGGCCAGCGCCCTGGCGGCTCATGCCGGTGTCGATCTCAAGATGGACGGGCACGGAGCCTGTTTGCGCTCCGGCGGCGCGCGCGGCGGCGTGCAATTCGTCGAGTTGCCAGGGCTCCCAGGCGACGGGGGTGAGCTGAAATTGAATGGCGGCCGCGGCCTGGCTGGGAAAGACGCCGCCGATGACCAGGACGCTCGCCTCGGGACACAGGGCCCGCGCAACGATGCCCTCTTCCACGCTGGTGACGCCGAGCCAACGGGCGCCGGCACGCACGACGGCCGGGGCGCAGAGAGAGAGCGAGTGGCCGTAGGCGTTGGCCTTGACGATGGCCAGCAGCTCGGCGTGCGGAGCGGCCAGGCCCGCAAGAAAGCGGAAGTTTTCTTCGAGAGCGCGGGTGCGAATCTCAACCCGGCAGGAGCGCATTGGCATGGGGGGTGGCAAAGATCAGTGTAGCGCGGGGCGGTTTACCTGATGAGCGCGAAGGCGACGATGGTTTCGGCCGGTGGGCCGAGTTCGTTGAGCAGTTCGGCTTCGAGCGCGTGCGGGAGGGGCATTTCGCAGGCGGCGACTTGGCTTTCGGTTGCGCCGATGAAGCAGAGGCCGCAATGGCCCAGGCCTTCAGCGCCGTCTGGCCCGGCGGCACGGATGGGCGGACCGAAGACGCGGCAGGTCATGGGACGCCAAGCATAAACGTCGCAACGGCCGGTGGCAGGGTCGAGGGCGGGGCAAGGGGCGTCGTTGGCGAAGTTATCGAATCGGGCCTGATCGGCGGCGGATGCGCCGAGCACGCCGGTGACGGGATCGCCGGGGAAGCCCGGGCCGTATTCGGTGAGCCAGGCGCGGGCGCGAAGCTCGATGGCGGCGGCAAGCGCGGGATTTGCGGCGCGCAGCGTGGACATGCCGGCGCGGAGGCGCGCGGCGTCGAGGGCGTTGATGGCGAAGGCTCCGTGACAGCACTGCGTGCAACCGATGCGGCAGGCGAGGAGGTTGCCGGCGCGGCGGGCGGCATCGGCGAGCGAGGCGTCGACGATGCGGACGAGTTCGGCATCGCGCGCGGGAAGGGGCATGGGGAAAAGGATAATTCGCCGGGATGAGATTTGCTTGGTATCCCACCCTAAACACAAACAACGCGTTTAGGATGAGGCACACCGGCATCCGACGGATGGGGCGACGCGATTGCGGCGCAATTGCATGCGGAGCCGAAGCTGCGGTACCCTTTGCGCGGAGGCTTCCCATGCCCGAATCCCGCAGCACCGTTATGCCCGCGCTCCGCTACAACGACGCTCCGGCGGCGATTGACTGGCTATGCCAAGTGTTTGGTTTTGAACGCCACGCGGTGCATGAAGGCCCGGATGGAACCATCGCCCACGCGGAGCTGGCGCTGGGCGGCGGGATGATCATGCTGGGCTCGGCCAGGGACGACACCTACGGGCGCGGGTTCAGGACTCCGGATGAGCTGGGCGGATTGGAGACGCGCAGCGCATACATTGTGGTGGCGGACGTGGATGCGGTGTACGCGCGGGCGCAGGCGGCGGGAGCGGTGGTGGTGCGGCCGTTGAGGGACACCGGCTATGGGAGCCGCGAGTTCACGGTGAAAGATCCCGAAGGCCACTCGTGGAGCGTGGGGACCTACGATCCGTGGGCGGCGCAGGGATAGGGCGCGGGATGCGGGCGGGACGCCAGCCGAAGAAAGCGACGGCGCCGGATTTCACGCGAATGGAGGCCGGAGATGGCTGCGCAATGCACGCACTTGGCGAGCATCAAAAAGGGAGTGAAGCCGCGCACCAAGGGCTGCGAGGAGTGCCTGAAGACAGGCGACACGTGGGTGCACCTGCGCATGTGCCTGGAGTGCGGGCACGTGGGCTGCTGCGACTCGTCGAAGAACCGGCACGCGCGGGCGCACTTCCATGAGACAAAGCATCCGCTGATTCAGTCGGCGGAGCGCGGCGAGGATTGGCGGTGGTGCTACGTGGATGAGGTGTATCTATAGCTAGCGTGCCCGCCACTGCCGCAAAAAGGCCATCAATGAATGGCCTAGCCGGCACCTATTCGGCCCCGGTTTTGCAAACTAAGAGCTCTGACGGTAGTGTCTCAGTTTGATGCCGCGTTCCCTCAGGGGCTAAAGCCCTTGTATTTTCCTGCATTTTTCGGCCCGGCTAAAGTCACCCCAGCGACGAAGACCTGTCGCTGGGGACCCCGGCAAGCCGTGCCCTTGTTACAAAACTTATTTTTGAAACACGCTCCAGAAACTTCATGGCATGATTATCCGGTACAGCCCTATCTGATATATCATGATCGGCAGCCGTTGATGGCAGCCTATTATCTTATCTGTCGGGGCCAAAACACGGGCCGTGCGGACCCATTCATTGAGGAGACACAGAGAGAGGAGACACAGAAATGCTGCGCAGAAATTTTCTAGGGAGCCTGATTGGAGCCGCCGCGGGCCTATGGAGAGCGAAGTGGACAGCGATCCCCGCTTTTGCCGCTGCCGAAACTGCAACTGCAGAGGGCTCGCCCGAATTCGAACTGAACGCGAAAGGGATCGGGGTAGAACTGTCGCCGGCGGGCGAGATCGCCGGCGTGATGGCCGGGGGCCGCAAGATCGGCCTCACAGGGCGGACGAGCCTGGCGGGTTGCACGCAAGCCGGCGCCGCCAAAGAGGAAAAACTGGCGAACGGAGCGATCCAGTTTACGCGGACTTTCAAGGACAGCGCCTCGGGCCGGAGCCTGACGGCGGTCGATCGCTTCAGCCCGGCGGGCGACAGCGTGCGCTGGGAGATCGAGATTGTCTCCGATGGCAGCCCCTGGACAACCGATATCGTGACCGAGATGCAGTATCCGGCCACTGCGGCAACCCGCTTTTGGACGGCGTGGGCCGATCCGGTTTGGTCAACCGGGTACGATAGCGCATGCTGCCATACCGACAAGCAGACCGGCGAATGGCGCGATCCGCTGGTGCTGCAGCCGTTGATCGATGCGACCTGGAACTACGGCGGATATGACACGACTCCCGATCATATCGTGTTACCGCTGGCGACGGTCGCCGAGCCGACGAACGATTCCGCCCTAAGCCTGGTATTTTCGCCGGCGGATGTCATCCTGTGCGGGTCGCAGTTGACCACAACAGCGTCGGGTTCCGTCAAGTTTTCCCGCGCGAATTACCGCCTGGGCGGCGGGAAACCGGTTCGCTTTGAAATGAATTTGATCGCGCATGAAGCAGACTGGCGCGGCGGATTGCGATGGATGACGGCCCGCTATGCCGAGTTCTTCGAGCCTCCCAGCCCGAAGGCAGACGCGATGGGCGGCTGCGCCGCCTATTCCGGCGACGAAGGGCCGATCGATGTCGAGAAATTCAAAAAAATGGCCTTCCGCGTCAATTGGAAGCTCGACGACGACATGGCCTACATGGGCATGTTCCTGCCGCCGGTCACCAGTTCCGATGAAACATGGGAGCGGTCGTGGGCATACGAAGCGGATAACCCCCTCAAGCCGCACCTGACCAGCGCCCGCAAGATGAACGACTATGGCCGCTATCTAAAGGACAATGGCTTTTACCTGCTGGATTATTTCAACGTATTCAACTTTGGCGACGACCAGAAACGGGAAAAAGCCGACGCCCCCTTGTGGCAAAGGGCCAGCGCGTTTCTCGCCGCCAACTTTCCCAACGCGCGGTTACGCTCCAACCGGGCAGCCCTTGATTGCGACGACCCCGGTTATCGGAAGTTTCTTCTGGAGCAGGTGGACCGGGACATTCGATGGCTCCCCGATTCGGCCGGCATCTGTATCGATAACACTTACTTTATGTTTGATAACAACAGCGATGCCGACGACGGCGTGAGCTGGGTCAAGGGCGGGGCCGCGCGGGCACTGTGCATTTCGTGGAACCGTTTCTTTGACCAGGCCGGCCCGAAGATGCGCGCGGCCGGCAAGGTGATTTTCGCCAGTACCATCTTTTCGCGCTTCGACGTCTACCGCCAAATCGACGGCTTCTACGCAGAATTCGGATACGACGGGCGCGGGCTGAACAGCACCGCGCTGATGGGCCTGAGGAAGCCGGTGATGGTGTGGACCTACAACGAGAGCCTCTTCCGCACCGATCCTGACTCGTTTTTCCAGCGTCACCTGCTCATGGGAGCCTATCCGACCGCGCCCTATCCCTGGAACAACCATTGCATCGTCCCCGATATGAAGTGGGAAAATTGGGGCGCCGATCTTGCGCAGGAAAATCAAGATGGCACGCGCGGCTTTTATTACAAATACGGCTCGCTCTTCGAGCGGGATACCGCGCACGTGTGGATGGAGACGGAAAAGTATTATCTGGCTTACGGCCCGTTGATGGACGCGATGCGCGGGAAGAAATGGGTTCTAACGCCGCATTGCGTCGAAGTTACCGATGGCGCCGCAAAGGCTAACTTGTTCCAAGTCCCCGGCGGCTACGCGATGCCGGTCTGCTTTGGGGGGAAGGCCGACTTTGCGGAAGTGATTCTCAGAAATCTCCCGGGCATCGACAACTTGAAGTATTCCGTGATTCATCCTGGCGTCGAGACTGCCGTTGCTGCAACGGTTCTCCTTAAGGACAAGGAGGGCGCGCTCATACTGCGTGTCCCGCTCCGTAATGGGTGCGCGATGGTGACCTTCCAAGCATGAGAGCGGAAACAGGCTCTATAGCAGTATTTGCGGGTAAAGCGAACGGTGGAAGAGGCGCTCCGAGGAAAAGTCCTGCTCTTGGACTTTTCCTCGGAGCTTGGAAATCCCGCAAGAGCTTCCGGTATATATATTTCTCGATCGTAGAGGCAAACGCGCGTTCCTGACGGACGTCGCTTGTTGGGCACACGTTGCGGAACGGGGCCTGAAGGCATTTCTCCCCATCCTCAAGAGTGCCCAATTCTCTAGAAGGTTGCCGCTCACTGGGGTTCGCGTCCACTTTGCAATCTTGAATCCCTATACACCATGGGGAGAAATGCGTTAGCGGGTGCGGGCGCGCGAGCTGCTGCGACTCCTCGAAGAACCGGCACGCGCGGGCGCACCTTCACGAGACCTAGCACCTGCTGATCCAGTCGGCCGAGCGCGGCGAAGACTGGCGGTGGTGTTATGTGGATGAGGTGTATTTTTAGTCCGCGGCTAACTCCACTTCGATCCCCTTCGAGTCCGCGTTCAACTCGACAATTTTGAAGGTGCGGATTTGGGCTTCGGCGAGGGGTTCCGGCTGCGTGGAGGGCGCGGGGGCATTGCCTTTCCAGCGGGCTTTGAGCATCGACGAGAGCTGTGAGAGGCCGGGCGCGGTACCGGATTGATCCGCAGCAGATGACTTATGAGAGGAATCTGGCGCCGAAGGCGCGGCTGCCCCACCGCATGCGGCCCGGATTCCTTCGCCAAGCTCGACTGTCGCGCCCGAAGCCGTCAACTCGACGACGCGGCCGGAGACACGGTCGCCCACCTTGTGCTCGGCGATGTACTCGTCGATGCTGGTGGGGATGAGCTGCTTGATCGAGAGCTTGATTTGGCGCTTTTCCGAGTCGATAGCGAGAACAAGGGCTTTGACTCGCTGGCCCTCGCGCAGCGCGTCGCGCGGATGATTGATACGGCGGTCGGCGACGATTTCGCTGATATGAACCAAACCATCGACGCCTTCGGCGATCTGGATGAAGGCGCCGAAGTTCATGATCTTGGTGACGGGGCCTTCGACCTGCGAACCAACGGGGAATTTGCGCTCCACTTCGAGCCAGGGGTCGGCGAGCGCCTGTTTGAGGCCGAGGGCCATGCGCTTTTCTTCCGGCTTGACGGAAAGAACCACGGCGTCCACGCGGTCGCCCGCTTTGAGAAGGTCGGAGGGGTGGCGGACTTTCTTGGCCCACGACATCTCTGAGATATGAATCAGGCCCTCGAGGCCCGGCTCGATCTCGACGAACGCGCCGAAGTCCGTGAGGCGGGTGACGGCGCCGGTGATGCGCGCGCCGGCCGGGTAGCGCTCGGGAGCGGTGGTCCAGGGGTCGGCTTCGAACTGCTTGAGTCCGAGAGAGATTTTGTTGGTTTCGGAGTCGATCTTCAGGATGCGAAGTGTAAGCTGCTGCCCGACGGAGAGGACATCTTCCGGCTTGGCGATGCGGGCGCGGGAGATGTCGCCGATGTGCAGAAGACCGTCCAGGCCCGGCTCGATTTCGACGAATGCGCCGTAAGGCATGAGGGTGCGAACCGTGCCGGTGACGGTATCGCCTGGCTGGAGCGCGGCGCGGCGGCCGACAAGCTCGGCGCGCGCCTGCTCTTCGAGAACCACGCGGCGATCGACGACCACGTCTTCGTCGGCAACGTCGAGCTTGGTGATGCAGCAGGTGATTTGCTGGCCGACGAGGGCTTCGAGCTCGGCGGCGTCGCGCGTGCCGCTGCGGCTGGCGGGCATAAAGGCGCGGACGCCGATGTCAACGCTGAGGCCGCCTTTGACGACCGCGCTGACGGTGCCGGCGACGGCAAGTTTCTGGGCGAACGCCGATTCGAGGGCGGCCCAGTCGCGGGGTTGCGCGACGCGGAAGCGCGAGAGCTGGTAGTAGCCCTCCTCGTTGCGGCCTGTGATGGAGACGGGAAATGTGTCGCCGGGCTTGACTTGCTCCGCGTTGTTCGGGAAGGCCGTGCGCGGCAGCACGCCTTCCATTTTGTAGCCGATGTCGAGAACGACCTGATCGGCGGCGAGCGAGACGACCGTGCCTTCGAGTTGGCGGATTTCGCCCTGTTTGGTTGCGGCCCTGTGAGTGTGCGAGCGCTCGAAGGCGGAGAGCGCGTCGGCAAAGGACTCTGTGGGCTCAGGCTGGACATCCGGCTCGCCGTTCAGGCCTCGATCTTGAACGGGAGCGCTGGGAGCAGATTGTCCTTGAGAATCGTTCTCGTCGCTCATTGCAGGCACTCGTCTATTGTTTCACGATGCGGCGGGCGCAGGAAAAGCGTGGCTAGTGCGCGCGGCCGCGGAGGCGGACGCTGCGATTGCGCTCGAAGAGGATGCGCAGGCCGTCGAGAGTGAGCAGGTCGTCGATCTCCTGGATGTAGCGCGAATCGGCGGCGATCATGCGGGCCAGGCCGCCGCTGGCAACGATGCGCGGCGGATGGCTGGGATCGGCGCCCAGCTCGGCAAGAATACGCTCGATGATGCCGTCGACAAGGCCGATGTAGCCGAAGTAGAGGCCGCTCTCAAGGTGCGCGACGGTGTTGGTGCCGATGACTTTCGCGGGGCGCTTGATGTCGACGCGGCTGAGGCGGGCGGCGCGGTTGAAGAGGGCATCGGCGCTCAAGCCGAGGCCGGGCGCGATGGCGCCGCCGAGATACTCGCCGCGGGCCGAGATGACTTCAAACTTGGTGGCGGTGCCGAAATTGACCACGATGCATGGGCCGCCGTAGCGCTCGTAGGCGGCGATACAATCGCACAGGCGGTCGGCGCCGAGTTCGGCAGGGTTGTCGATGAGCAGCGTCATGCCGGTCTTGATGCCCGGCTCAACGAACATGGGCTCGACGTGGTAGTAGGTTTCGCAAACCTGGCGGAGGGTGGAGTCGACGGGCGGCACGACCGACGCGATGACGATGTCGGTGACCTGGCTGGGCGCCATGCCGTGCATCTCGAAGAGATTGACGAAGAAGACGCCGTACTCGTCGACGGTTTGGGCGCGATGCGTGGTGACACGCCAGTGGGCGGCGAGTTCGGGCTTGCTACCGTCGAGGCGATAGAGACCCAGCGTGGTATTCGTGTTGCCGACATCGAGAGCGAGCAGCATGGGAAACAGCTCCTAGCTCCTAGCTTCTAGCTTCTAGCTTCTAGCTGGATTCTCGTGACAGCCAAAATGATAAATTCGGCACGCACGAGCCAGGAGCTAGAAGCTAGGGGCTAGAAGCTGGTCTTTCGCGGAGACCGCCGGTTCGCACGGTGATGAGCCCATCCGCGGTTTCGACGCGGAGGAATCCATTCTCGTCGAGGCCGGCGGTAACGCCCGTGCAGGATTGCGGGCCATGCACCTGGACGCTGCGGCCGCGCGCCCAGGTGGAAGCCTGCTCCGCACGCGCGGGAATCTCGTTGGCCGCCTCCGCATTGGCCAATGCGAGAGCCTCGCGCTCCAGCGATTGTAGCAGGGCCACGAGGAGCGCCTGGCGCGAGATGCGTTTACCCGATTCCTGATCGAGGGAGGTAGGAGGCGACGCAAGGCCGGGAGGGAAAACGCGCTGATGCACGTTGATGCCGATGCCGACGACGGCAAAGGCAACGGAGCCGGCGCGCGCGATTTCGTGTTGCGCGGATGCAGTTTGCGATTCGACAAGAATGCCGCCGGCTTTGCGGGGGCCGAGGAGGAGATCGTTGGGCCAGCGCAGGTCTACGGCCAGGCCGGAGACGGCGCGGATGGCCGCGGCCGCGGCGAGGCCGGCGGCCAGCGGAAGAAACGGAAGGCGAGCGGCGGAAAATTGCGGGCGAAGAAGGACACTCGCGTAGAGCCCCTCGCCGGCCGAGGAGATCCAGCCGTGATGGCCACGGCCGCGGCCGGTCAACTGTTCATCGGCAAAATAGACGGAGCCGTGCGGTGCTGCGTTGCGCGCGGCAGCCAGGGCGTCGGAGTTGGTGGAACCGGTGACACGGGCAAAGTGCAGCTTGCCGGCGAAGGAAGTGCCAGTGAGCGCGGCTTCCAGTCCGGCTAGATCGTACACAGGCTGTTCCTCCGCTTTAATGGTTCCTTCCGGCACTGCGCAAAAGCAACCGCAGATCCTTCGACTCCCTTCCCCTTCGCCGCCCAGGCGGGCTCAGGGTCCGGCCGCTCAGGATGACAGTGAGGATGGGGCATGGAGTTATTGTGGCCGATCCCCCAAAGAGGAAGCTTGGACTCAGCCTGGCTCCGCGGAAATCGACATGGAGATGTCGGCGGCGCGGGCGGAGTGGGTGAGCGCGCCAACGCTGATGAAGTCGACACCGGTCTCGGCGTAGGCGCGGATGTTTTCGAGCGCGATGCCGCCGGAAGCTTCCGTGGGAATCCAGCGGCCGGCTTCTTTCCCGCTTTCCTTCCCGGTTTCCTTTTTGATGCGCTCGATGGAGCGGCGGACCTCGGCGGGTGTCATGTTGTCGAGCAGAATGGCCTCGGCGCCGTGGGCGAGGGCATCGTCGAGTTCCTGTGCCGAGCGGACTTCGACCTGAACGCGCTGGCCGGGCTTGCGCTGTTCGAGCGCACGCTTGAGAACAGCCGCGATGCCGCCGCCGAGGGCGATGTGGTTGTTCTTGATGAGAATGCCGGAAGCGAGATCGATGCGGTGATTGGTTCCTCCGCCACAGAGGACGGCGTATTTTTCAAGGGCGCGCAGGCCGGGAACGGTTTTGCGTGTGTCGAGGACGCGGGCATGGGTACCCTCGATGGCGTCGGCGTAGCGGCGCGTGAGTGTGGCGATGCCGCTCAAGTGCTGGAGGAGGTTGAGGATGACGCGCTCGCAACTGAGCAGGACGCGGGCATTGTGGCGAATGACGGCGATGACCTGACCGGGGTGGACGCGGACGCCGTCGAAGATTTCGGGATGGCTGACGACTTCGAAGCGGGTTTGCGCCTCGGGGCTGGGATCGAGGCGGGCGTAGATCTCAAAGAAGCGCGGGATGACGCCGAGGCCGACAACGACCAGCTCTTCCCGGGCGATGATGGAGCCGGCGGCGCGGAGATTGGCATCGATGGTGAGATGCGTGGTGGCGTCGCGGGCGGCCTGGTCCTCGACGAGGGCCTGCTCCAGCAATGCGTCGATGCGGTGGCTCTTCCAGTCCATAAGACAGTGGTCAGTGATCAGTGGTCAGTGGTCAGTTCACAGTTCTCAGCCCTTTGGCAGGGCGGCGAACGCGGCGCGGGCTTTTTCGAGCAGGAGGCGGGTTTCGGCTTCCTGCTTTTTGAGGCCTTCGACGACGTGCGCGGGGGCCTTGGCCAAAAAGCCTTCGTTGCCCAGTTGACGCTCGGCTGCTGCAAGGCCTTTTTCGTACCTGGCGATGTCTTTTGTCAAGCGCTCGCGTTCGGCGGGGAGGTCGATGGGCTTCTCGTAGGTGATTGCTATGTCGGTCAATCGAGTTGGGCGCCAACTTAGATGTTCATAGTTCGGATCATCCAGCAGGGTCTCCGTAATCTTTGACACTTTCGCAAGCCTCTTGATCACCGCCTCATTTTGCGCAATCAAGTCGTCCGCTGATTCGCGCGGATATCCTGCTCGCCCGTATCCTCCAAGGCCAACCACGTATAACTCTACAGATTCATTTTCTGGAACCTCTCTGTCTTTACGGTACGAGCGTGTCTCCACAATCAGGTCTGCCAAATACGTCATTTGATTCAGTGTATGGCGGTCAATTCCTGCCTTCTCTCCTTGCGGAAACCTCGTCAACGCAATTGACTTAGCCGGCAAGTCGCCGCCGTGGACGGCGTGCCATAGCTCCTCTGTTAAAAACGGCATGAAGGGTGAAAGCAGGCGCAGAGCGCACTCGAAAACCTGAACCAGCGTGGTGAGTGCGGCCTTCGTAGCGGCTTGGTCCCCGGTTTCGGAGAAGTCGAGGCGAAGCTTTACGATTTCGAGATACCAATCGCAGAAGTTACCCCAAAAGAATTGATAGATCAGGTTCGCTGCGTCGTCGAAGCGGTAGCTTTCAAGGGCCTGGTTGACCAACAAAGCTGTCGAGTGCAGTTCGGCCACAATCCATCGCGCTTCGAGGGGTGCGTCGGCGGCAACCGTGGGCATGGAGCCGAGCACGGCGGGATCGACCTTGATGCCGATCTCGGCGGCGCGGTCGACGTTCATGAAGATGAAGCGGGCGGCGTTCCAGATTTTGTTGGCGAAAGCGCGGTAGCCCTCGGTGCGGGCGACATTGAAGGCGATGTCGGTGCCGGGCGAGGCCATGGAGGCCAGCGTAAAGCGCACGGCATCGGTCCCGTACTGCTTGACGATCTCGATGGGGTCGATGACGTTGCCCTTGGTCTTGGACATCTTCTCGCGGTTGGCGTCGCGGACGAGGGCGTGAATGTAGACCTCTTTGAAGGGCACGGACTCGGCGAGAGTCCGAGGCCGCAGGCTCCCATCCGCCTCCTTCACGGGCACGTCGCCGGCAAACCAGCAGCCGAGCATGATCATGCGCGCGACCCAGAAGAAGAGAATGTCGAAGCCGGTGACGAGGAGGCTTGTCGGGTAGAAGGCGTCGAAGTCGGCGCGGCTCAGGGCTGCGTCGGCGCGGTACGCTGCTGCTTGAGAATCGGGACCTCCATCCCGCCCGCCGGAAGAAACAACCGCAGATCCTTCGACTCGGTCGTCCGCCCCGGCGGACGACCTTCGCTCAGGATGACAGGGTGGAGTTTGTATGTTGGGCCAGCCGAAGACGGAGACGGGCAGAAGGCCGGAGGAGAACCAGGTGTCGAGAACATCGGTTTCCTGGGTAATCTGGTTGGACCCGCAGTGGGCGCAGGCGGTGGGGTCAGCTTTTGAGTTGGGCTGGGGCACCGTGATCTTGTGGCAGACGGCGCAGTGCCAGGCAGGGATGCGATGGCCCCACCAGAGCTGGCGCGAGATGCACCAGTCGTGGATGTTGGTCATCCACTCGAGGTAGATCTTCTCGTAGTTCTCGGGCGTGAAGCAGATAGCCTTGTTCCCGTTCGCATCTGGCTTGACTGCGGCGATGGCGAGCTCGGCCATGGAGGCGCTGCCGTTGTCCGGCTTTTTGTTGACGGCGATGAACCACTGCGTGGAGAGGCGCGGCTCGATGACGGTCTTGCAACGATCGCAGTGGCCTACGTTGTTGGTGTAGTCCTTAACCGCCGCCAAGGCGCTCCGCGCTTCCAGGTCTTGGATGATTTTCTTGCGAGCCGCAAAGCGGTCGAGGCCCGCGTAGGCGCCGCCTTCGGCGTTGATGTGGGCGCGGTCGTCCATCACGTTGACGGAGGGCAGATGATGGCGCTCGGCCAGCGCGAAGTCATTGGGATCGTGCGCAGGCGTGACTTTGACGGCGCCGGTGCCGAAGTCGCGGCTGACCCAACTGTCGAGCACGATGGGGATCTCGCGCGGCGATTCTCGTGTTGGGAGCGGCAGGCGCAACTTTTTGCCGTGGAGATGGAGGTAACGCTCGTCCTCGGGGTGAATGGCGACGGCGGTGTCGCCAAGCATGGTCTCAGGGCGCGTGGTGGCAACGGTCAAGAACTCGCCGGAGTCCTTGCCATTGGCATCGAGGACCGGGTAGCGAATTTCCCAGAGATGGCCTTTTTGTTCCTGGTGGACGACCTCGAGATCGCTGATGGCGGTTTGGCAGCGCGGGCACCAGTTGACGATGTAGGCGCCGCGGTAGATGAGGCCCTGATGGTAGAGGCGGACGAAGGCCTCGCGCACGGCGAGGGAGCGGGGCTCGTCCATGGTGAAGTACTCGCGGCTCCAGTCGACGGAGACGCCAAGGCGCTTCATCTGCTCGAGGATGGCCCCGCCGTAGTGACGCCGCCACTGCCACACGCGCTCGACGAAGGCCTCGCGGCCGAGCTTCTGGCGCGAGCTGCCTTCCGAGGCCAGTTGGCGCTCGACCATCATCTGCGTGGCGATGCCGGCGTGGTCGGTGCCGGGAACCCAGAGGGCGCGGCGGCCGCTCATGCGGCGCCAGCGGGTGAGGATGTCCATCTCCGTCTGGTTGAGCATGTGGCCCATGTGCAGGCGGCCAGTGACGTTGGGCGGAGGCAGGAGGATGGTGAAGGCGGACTGGCAGCCTGGGGACTTGCCGTCCAGGCTCTGGTTTTGGACAGGTGTGGCGGGAGTGCCGGGTGTGGGCTGGACGAAGAGATTTTCGCGGACCCAGTAACCGGCCCAATGATCTTCAATGGCGGTGGGGTCGTAGGCTTTGGGCAGGTCGTGAGGCATGGTTCGCTTGGAAGTCCCCGGGTGTGTGCGCCAACTCCCCATGACGAAAGGGTTTTGCACGAGGGGACTACCCCTCAGGTTAGCAGATAGCGTTGGGGTGGAATTCAGGGTGCGATGAGGGGAACGGCAGGGAAATAAGTGGAGTATGGCCGCGTATCTCGCGTCAGAATTTCGCAGCGAAGCGATGCAGCGTGAGCGCCGATGAAGAAATCGGGAAGGACGTTACTCCTGTTGCCGCCTTGCCGCCGGTATTGCTGGAAAGCCTTGCCGGCAAGGAAAGCCGCATCGCGAGGAATCTCCAACACGATCAGGCCGAGCTCATCGACAGCTTTGTCGAGGATTGCCGGGGACGAGAATCTCGCTGAAATCTCCGCATAGATCACTGCGTTAATCACCAGGTCATGCGCAGTTGAAAGCGAACGCAATTGTTGCGCCGACCAGGAACCCCACACGGGATCCAGATCCCAGAGGTCGAAGATGATGTTGGAGTCGACGATCACCATAAGGGAGCTTTACTTGAAACCGGGATCGTCCTTATAGCCGCGGATGAACTCCATGTATTCGTCCGTGGTCCCATGCCACTTGATTTCCGCGGAACCCAGGGCGCGGTCGAATCGGTCAGGCCTTCTTTCAACCGGCCGCACCTTGCGCATGATGGCTTCATCGTCGCCGCTCAACTCGATTGCTACCTTCGTCCCTGGTTTGATCTTCATGGCCTCGCGCACGTGCTTCGGAATCGTTACTTGCCCTTTGCTGGTGACCGTGGTTGCCATGTATTGCGCTCCAAAGTATTACTTTTCCTCATTATGGTAATACTTTTCAGCGTCAAAGCGCAAATACCAAGGGCCGCCTCGCGGCGGCCCTCACATTGGCTTAAGTCAAAATTTTAGAACGGGTTCAGCTTGGCCAGGCCCTTCTTCTTTTTCTTCTTGCTGGAGGACTCGTCGCTCAGGTCGGTCTTGGGCTTCTTTTGTTTTTCATTCTCAGCGGTGGTGGGCTGAGCCGGGTTCGCGCCGGGCTTAATGTCGTTGACCTGGAGGGGGGCCTCGGCGGGCCTTTCCGCGACCGGCAGAGCCGTGTTGACGGGGCCGACCGGCTTTACTAGAGCGTTGGGATCGGCCTGCGCGGCGCCGCCGGGGGTTTGGCCGGCGCTGGCGGGGGCCTGAGCCTCGCTATTCGGCGCACTCACCACTTCCACACCGACGCCGGTGCCCTCAGCGGGAGCCTGCATTTGCAACGGGGCCGTAGAGGGTTGATCGCTGCGCGGCGGCTCGTTGGGACCGGTGGGGGTGACGGCAGCGGCCGGCGCCGGCGGCTTGCCGGCGTTTACAGCCTCCTGAAACATGGTCCTGTTTGCCTGAGAGACCTGGGGAGCAAGAGTACGCGTGGGATCTTCGAGAGTAGGCTCGCCGACATGCACGGCCTCAACCACGGTGGGGCCGCGCTTGATGATATCGAGCGTCTTGTCAGTAAAGTGCAGAGGCTGGCGGCTGCGCTCTTCGGCGTCGCTTTCGGCGATGGCCGCCTGGGTGGGCTCGGGGACGGGGCGGTTCATGGCGACGAGGCGGTCACGGGCATCTTCAACGTGGGCTGCCATGGGATAGCGCGTGATCACCTTGTCGTAGGCCGCAGCGGCCTTGTCTTCGTACATGGCGCGGAGACGCTCTTTGATTGCGCCGGGCAGGCCGCGAACAATACTGACGCTGTGCGCCTGGCCTGCATAAGCGTCGCCGATGCCGATAAGCACCTGGTCGCTCTTTGAGTAGAGGGGATAGGAATCGGCCACGGTTTGCAGGCGGGCGATGGCGGCGGGATAATCTTCGCGGCTCTCGTAGTAACTGCCGATCTGGAACTCGCGCTCGGCCAAAACCTCCTGCACGTCGCGCAGCTTCTGCTTGGCGCGCGGAACGAGGCTCGAATCCGGGAACATGTTGATCATCTCCCGGTATTCCTTCTCGGCTTGCTGGACGTTGGTGAAGTCGCGATCGGGCTTCTCCATCTGCTGGTAGTAGATGTCAGCCACCTTCATCTTGGCTTCGGCAGCCTCGGGCGCGTTGGGGAAGAAGGTGATGAAGTCCTCGTACTCGGCCTCGGCCTGGGTGAGAGCCGCGGAGCCGCCCTCCTTGAACCAGGTGTCGCCGACCGAGAGCTTGGCTCTCATGCGGTATTCCGACTCGGGATAGGTGTTGAGCAGGGTCTGGAGGTCGAGGCGGGCCACGTCGAAGCGGCCTTTCTTCATGGCCACCATCGCCTTGTCGTAGAGTTCTTTGTCGGGCTGCTTGGATTGCACGCCGGCCAGCGGGTTGGCGTTCAGATCGTAGGCCTTCTTTGGCTTCTTGGTGCGGGCTTCGGCCGATGTCACACCCAGAAACAACACCGCCAGAGCAACAGCGACGACTTTCAGAGACAACCTGTTCATACCACCTCGTTGGAGGACAGTTCCCCACGGGACCATCCGGTCAATACCTGCGCTCTTCAGACATGCGCTTTTCAGTGAATTTTACTCTTTCGGCCCACTACCGTGCTCGCGGATTGAAGGATTTCTGCCTGGCGGGCCGCATTCAGCAGGGCACGCGCATCGCGCTCCGGCTGACCAGCT
>Ga0187865_1000181_pt1 | contig 91074 bp, 68 predicted proteins | sample June2016WEW_11_1_2_FD_132989 | JGI IMG/M metagenome (GOLD analysis project Ga0187865, IMG submission 132989) | Peatland microbial communities from SPRUCE experiment site at the Marcell Experimental Forest, Minnesota, USA - June2016WEW_11_100 | ecosystem: Environmental > Terrestrial > Soil >... | reverse complement strand
GGGGGCTGGGGGCTCGGGGGCCGGGGGCCGGGGGCCGGGGGCCGGGGGCTGGGCGTGCTTGGACGCGTCGGGGGCGAGCAGAGCGTCCAACGATACATCCAGCTTGCCTTCCACAATGATCCTCACCACGCCCTGGGCGGCGCGGCGCAGGGCAAACGGATCGCGCGAGCCGGTGGGAATCATGCCGACGCGGAAGCAGCCGCGCAGCGTGTCGAGCTTGTCGGCCAGGGAAACGTAGCGGCCGGCCAGGTTGCGGGGGATGGCATCCTCCATGCTCTCCGGCTTGTAGTGGTCGTAGATGGCCTGCCAGACCTCGGCGCGCTCGCCCTGTGCGCGCGCGTAGAGGCCGCCCACCACGCCCTGAAGATCAGTGAATTCCTTTACCAGTTCGGTGGTGAGGTCGCACTTACATAACCTGGCGGCGCGCACGGCCAGCGCCTTGCCGCCCAGTTCCTTCACCAGCGCCATGATGCGTTTGGTCTTGTCGCGATAGGAACCCAGCTTGGCCTGAAAGGTGACGTGCGCCAGATCGGGCAGCCGGTTGGCGAGCTTCTTCTTCTGATCGGTTTCCCAGAAGAAGCGGGCGTCGTTGAAGCGCGCGCGCAATACGCGCTCGTTGCCGCGGCGGACGAAGCCTTCGGGATCGGCATCGATGTTCATGACCGTCGCAAATTGGGGCGCCAGCTTGCCCTGGGCGTCCTCGACGGAAAAATACTTCTGGTGATGCCGCATCACCGTGACGAGCACCTCTTCGGGAAGCTCGAGGAACTGCGGGTCGAAGCTGCCCACGATGGGCGTGGGGTATTCGGTGAGGTAGACCAGGGTTTCGAGCAGGGCCGGGTCGGGCTTCAAGCGGACGCCGGCCAGCCCGTCACGGATGCGGTTGCGCCGCTCCTCGGCCGAGAGGACGACGTAATGATCGCGGAGGCGCTGGACGTAATCGGCGGGCGTGACGGCGATCTCTTTGGCTCCCAGCCGGCGGTGGCCGGAAGTGAGAGCGCCCGAGCGCACGCCGGCCAGCTCGAAGGGCACGATCTGGTCGCCGAGCATGGCCACGATCCAGCGGATGGGGCGGATGAAGCGCGGGCCGCCCTTGCCGGTCCAGTACATCGTCTTGGGGAAGTAGATCTGGAGGATGATGCCGGCGAGCGTCTCCGCCAGGATGTCCTTGGTGAGGCGGCCCGGGACCTTTCGGATGAAGCTGTAGTAATCGCCCTTGGGCGTGGCTTCGACGGCGAGGTTTTCGGGTTTCACGCCCTGTTTGCGCGCGAAGCCCTCGACGGCCTGGGCGGGGGCCGATTTGGCGGGGCCGAGCACGCGCTCCTGGCTATCGGCCTGGCGCGCGGGCAACCCTTCGGCGCGCAACACCAGGCGGCGCGGGGTGGCGTCGAGGGTCACGGATTCGTACGGAATCTCGAGCTTTTCAAACAGGACGCGCAGGTTTTCCAGCGCGTCCGGAATCATCCAATCGGGAATCTCTTCGACGCCGATCTCAAACAGGAATGGCAGGCTCACAGTGCCACCTCCTGCTGGACTAGTTGTTGATCCAGCCAGGCCTGCGCCACGCCCACCGCCAGCTTGCGCACGCGCTGGATCACGCCCACGCGCTCGGTGACGCTGACGGCGCCGCGCGAATCCAGCGTGTTGAAGAGGTTGGAGCACTTCAGCACGTGGTCGTACGCCGGCAGCAGCGGGAAGCGCCGCTTGTCGGGCGACTTCGGGTCGTAGGCCGCCAGCAGCCGTGCAGCTTCGCCCTCGTGCAGGCCGAAGAGCTTCCACAGGGTGGGAATATCGGCCATCTCGAAGTTGTAGACGGAGTACTGCAACTCCTCCCGGTGGCGGACATCGCCATAGGAAACGCCCTTGGCCCACTCGATGTCGTAAACGCTGTCCTTCACCTGGAGGAAGGCTGCGAGGCGCTCAAGCCCGTAGGTGAGCTCGGCGGGAACCAGGTCGAGGTCGATGCCGCCGCACTGCTGGAAATAAGTGAACTGGGTGATTTCGAGGCCGTCCAGCATGACCTGCCAGCCGATACCCCAGGCGCCCAGCGTGGGGGCTTCCCAGTTGTCCTCTTCGAACTTGATATCATGCTGGCGCAGGTCGATGCCGATTGCCTCGAGGCTGGCCAGGTACTGCTCCATGATGTCGTCGGGCGAGGGTTTCAGGATGACCTGAAGCTGGGAATGCTTGTAGAGGCGGTTGGGATTGTCGCCGTAACGGCCGTCGGCCGGGCGGCGGCTGGGCTGGACATAGGCGACGCGGTAGGGCTCTGAACCCAGCACGCGGAGGAAGGTTTCGGGACACATGGTGCCGGCGCCGACTTCCACGTCATAAGGTTCCTGGATGATGCAGCCGCGGTCGGCCCAGTACTGCTTCAGCTTGAAGATGATTTCTTGAAACGATTGCATCCGCTAACTCGACACTTCTTCAAACAGCGCCGCCGTCACCAAGCGCCGTTCGATGTGCGACTCGATCTGCCGCACCAGGAAGCGGCGCAAATCCGCCGCGGTTCCCTGGTCCCAATCCGTCTTCGAAAGCTGCGCCACGGGGGCCCGCAGCATCTCCAGGGCAATCGCCCTGGATACCGAACTCAATTTCGGGGCGCTTCCCAGTTCGGGCATCCATCCGGAGAGCCGGAGCGCCCACAACGAAAAGTACGTCACCGCCCGCCACACCTGGCTTTTCGGCTGAAGGTCGTCCAGCACGGCCAGCAAGAGGCGGAAAAACCTCTCATTCGGCTCCGCGGCGGGGAGCAACTGCTCGGAAACCTCCGCGAAGTAGTCCAGCGCCACACCTGCCCAGTAATCGGAAACCAGACCGAATTGGGAACGGATCAATTCGCAAGAATCCAGGTTTACCAGCTCGCGGGTTTCGCGCTGGAAGTACGCCATCCGCACGTGCGATAACCGCTCCAGCCCCGCGCCGAACGGATTCTTCGGACGACGCGCCCGCTTGGCGACGCCCCGCAACATCCCCTGGTCCCTGGTGAGAAAGCTGACGACGAGGTCGGCTTCTTTCAGCGGGTAAGTACGCAGAACGAGAGCTTCGCTGACACGCGCTGGCACACGTGGAAATCTCAGAGTAACACAGATGAAAAGTTAGTCGTGCGCGCAGGGGCGCCGACCGAACCCGTGGTCATGGCTCTTTAAACATCAGCAGACCGGGGACCGGCTTCCCCGGGCCGGAGAAGCACCCCAGCCGGGTGACGCATCTGTCCGGGTGTGTGGAGTTGTTAATCGTGACGTTGTAAGATCCTCTTTTTCAATGGGTTGCGGTGGTGGCTTGAGATTTTGTGACGCATCTGGAGGGCTTTTTTGGCAAGATGCGTCACACGGATGGCCACGGAGATTGATGATCCGGGTGGCTTCACGTAAGTGATTTATTTTCAATGCGATACGGCTGCCGAAGAGGGCCGGGATGGGGCTGGGCGAGCAAGTGGCGGCCACCGCCGCATCCGATGCGACGCTAAGGGGCGAGGCCCGGAAAGCGGCATTCTTGAGCCGGAGAGCAAATGACCCGGCGGCAATCGCGGGCCGGCACTGGCCGCGTTGCCAGGATGACGGAACAAAGCCAAAATGCGCCGATTGGCGGCTGGGGACGCCGGGACAGCGGAAACGGGCAGTTGGCGGCTGCTCCACGTGATATACGGAACGAAGCCAATTTCGGACAGTGCTCAAAGCGGATTCCCCCCTGTCCACAGTGTACTATGCCGTGGCAGGGTCAAATACGTAAGTGATTGATTCTGCTGAGACAATATGTTGTGAAAAAGGTTTACGCGGTTCGGCGGCTCCGGGGACCTGGAGAGCAATCCCACCGCCGACTCCGTTGCGCCGCAATCGTCGTGACGAAGTACACTCTGGCACTCGTCACTGCCGCGAAGCGGCTTCGTCCAAGGGCGTATCACGGGATCTATACGGCTGCCGAACGGGCGGTCATCCGGCGCTCGGAGACCGTGCATCGGAGAACTGCTTGATGCGCACGGAGCCCTCCGGGAAGCGGGCGCGGATTTCCAGTGTGCCTCCCATGGCCTCGACAAACTTGGCTAGGGTGCTGACGTACATGTCGGATTGCCGCTCAATCTTCGAGACGGTGGCTTGCTTGATGCCCAGGGTTTCCGCCAGACGCTCTTGGGTCAATTCACGGGCGGTGCGTAGTTCATCGAGAGCCATGTCATGCAGGGTGACTTTGACGCGGGCCTCGACGCGGGCGAGCGATTCCGCCGGTAGTCGATTTCGGAGTTCGCTAAAGTTTTTTGCTTTTGCCATGGTCGTCACTCTCTTCCAGTTCGATCAGGTGCCGTTCGTAGAGGCGGTCTGCCAGGGGCACGGAAGTTTCACACCACTTTTCGTTTCCTGCCTTGTCGCCGCCGATCAGCAGCACGGCATTCCGCTGGGGGTCGAAGGGATACAGGACCCGGTAGGGCCGGCCCTGGCGCCGATGCGCAACTCGCGCATGAGGGCGTAGCGGCTTCCGAAGATGCCGGAAGAGTGGGGAAACTTCAACTCGATACCAAACCGCGCAAGCAGATCCACGGAATACGTCACACTCTCCTGCTCTTCGATGCTCAAGCTATTCCACCAGGACTCGAATTCGTCGGTGAAGAGCACCGAACATTCCATATTATGAATATAGATGAAAATGAATATGGCGGTCAAGGGGAGCTGCGAGGTGGCAAACTTCCCCCAACGGGACTTCGTGGGCGTTTGCGCTGGTGAGAAGGCGATTCGCAACAGGAATCGGGTGCGGCTGTCAGCTATACGGTTTGGGTTTTACGGACAGGTGGCGGCTGCGACGTGCATCAGCAGATTGAAACCGAAAGGACTTCTTGAGGCCCATTTCGGCAGAGGGCGCCTGCCACGAGGGAACCTCGATCCGTGAGAACTCCCAAGCCGGGGACTGAGCCGGTCGACGAGCGACGCCTCCGCTCCAGGCAGCTTCGGCTGCTTGAACCGCATCACGCAGTCGGTTAGGATGGGGTTCGGTCATAGGAGCTGCGTGATGAAGACCAGCGACGATGCATTTGCGGCGTATATGAAACTGAAAGCGGAGTTCTGCGCGTTCGACCTCCCTGGGCAAACGGAAGCCGACACAAGAGCTCGGGTGATCTCTCGAATGCTGCATGAGGTGCTCGACTGGCCCCACGCGAATGTAAAGCGGGAAGAGTACGCCAACCCCGGCTTTATGGACTACGTGCTGCTCACGAACAGGCCGCTCGTTGTGATCGAAGCCAAGAAGTCCGGCGACACGTTTCGCCTTCCACGGGATATTTCGGTCGCCAGAGCCTTTACTCTGGGTGGTGTGCTGAGAACAGTAAAGAACCTTCAAAGCTATGTCGACCAGGTTTGCGGATATTGTTGGCGCAACGGAATCGAATACGCCGTTATCACTAATGGACTCCAATGGGTCATCTTCCGCGCGTTTACGGATGGCATCCAATTGGGAAACAGTCGAACCATAGTTTTTAATGGCTTTGACGACATCGAACACCGCTTTGTCGACTTTTGGACACTCCTAGCGAAGCATCAGGTTGATAACAATTCTATCGCCCGTGCTTTTCAGCCATTCGACTCACAGCTGTTCCAATCCGAGAGGATCACTGACCAAGTCCGCAGCCAAAAAGAGACTGTTTCCCGGAATTTACTCAGCGTTGACCTCGAACCGCTGCTCACGGAGTATATGGGCGAGATCGTAACCGATCCTTCAGGCGAAAAATTGCGTCAATTGTTCGTAACTAGCGCGCCACTCAAGAAGGTGCTCGAAACAGTCGAGCATAGGCTTAGTGTCAGTCTTTCGGCAACACTCCTGGACAGCGGACGCGTCGTCGAGCACGCCGAACTTAGTAAAGTTTCAGCTGGTATCGAGACACGTCTAAGGAGGCACCTCGCCCTCCCGCCCCACGGCGAGGTCCTACTGCTATTGGGGCGCGTCGGTTCCGGCAAGACGACTTTCGTGCATCATTTTCTGCGAGTCGACTTGAAGGGCCTTCTCAAGCAACATATGTTCGTTCCGCTGGACTTCCGCTTACTTGAACCTGGCTCAGCCGTTCGCGAGTTCTTCTATCATCACCTCCACAAGGCCCTTACCGGAAATACGGTTTATTCGAGTCTGACCGCACCTGAGCTTCGAAAGGTCTACGCGTATGAGATCAAGGAGCTCACACTGGGCCCTTTAGCGGTGCTTCAGAAGCAGAACAAGAAGCGATACGAGGAGAGGATCGCCGACTTTTTGCTGGAGCGGTACAACGAGCGCGAGCAGCATCTGACGCGCACCATTCGGCACCTCTCGGACAAGCGCGGGGTCCGCTGCGTGTTCCTCTTCGACAACGTCGATCAGCTGGACTTTCAGTTGCAGCAGGAGATATTTGCCTTTGCGCATTCGATATCGGAACGATGCAATGCATTCTCAATTCTCTCGATGTGGGAGGAGACCTACTTTCGGTCCTCCCGTAAGGGAACGTTGGCCACGTATCAGCGTGATGCTCACACCTTGCCCTCGGTGAGTGTCGTCGAGATTCTTAGCCGGCGTCTCGAGTTCATTGCGTCTCAGATTTCGCAAAGCGGCCCGGCACGCCATTTGCTAACGGACGAGTCGCAGGTTAAGGACATTGTGGACTTCCTCACACTGGTTCGGGCGTCGATTATGCATCAGGGGAGGCGCGTACGATTCTTCCTGGAGTCGCTCGCAATGGGGAACCTCCGAAAGGCCATGGAAATGTTCCAGCAGTTCATGCTGTCTGGACACACCGACGCGAGCAAGATCCTCTCCATTGCGCGCGAACAGTCGTACTACACGATACCCGTGCACGAGTTCATCAAGTCCATAGGACTCGGTGATCTCCGCTACTACCATAGCGACCTCAGCCCCATCCTTAATCTCTACTCAATTTCGGATGAGGTCAGGCCGTCTCATTTCACGAAACTTCGTCTGCTGGAGTTTCTGTTCTTCAATCGGAATCGAACGAGCACCTATGGGCAGGGCTTCGTTGGTGTGGATTCGATAGAACGAGAGTTCGCGCGGATTGGAACGAGCTCAACAGACCTCACTGAATCGCTGAAAGCGTTGGCGGCCTTCTCAACCGTTGAGAACGAACTCTATGATTCCGGCGTCATCGGCAGGGCTTACCGCATTACCCCGGCCGGCCGCTACTACGCGCGCGATCTCGCTGCGCGGTTCGCTTATTTGGACCTGATGCTCGAGGACACCCCGATAGCAGATCCGACCCTCTTTGCGAACATTCTGAACCTCGTACACCGGACGGATTTGGAGGATAGGTTCACGCGTGTTCAGACCTTCCTCCAGTACCTCATCGAAGAGGAGTCCCGTGAGTACACAGCTATTCTGCATACGAGTAATTCACTACCGTTGCGGCGAAGAATCAGCGCGGCAATCTCCCGCGCCTTTGAGGAGGACAAAGTGTTCATTCAAACGCGCCTTAAGCGTCGGCGCGGCTTTGCTGGATCACACACTCGTACGCCATACGTAACTGAAGTAGGGCCGAGGACATGATGCTCGTTCGTAACCGCCAGCGATGAAGGGCGAGCCAGTTCGCTCTCGGCGGTCAGGAAAGGGCGTCCTGAGACTGCTCCTTGTGGAGTCTCCTCCACTGAAATAGGTCCCCGCACGCGCTTGCGACCGTTTACGGCTTCCACATGGCCGCATAGTCGACCCGCAGAACTGCCCGGTCGCGGCGAACTCCCCAGATACGGCGTTGTGGGAGATCACTCCTGATATGTCCCGGTCACGGCAGGAGCGATGCATCCTGGCCAAGAGGCCTGCAGCTCGCACTTCAACTCGGGCGAACCGCCCGCGCCGCCGCGGCCGACGACCGGTTCCCGTCCACGGCCCGCGCCGTCAGCGCCGGAACGGGTACGCGCCGGGCGACCGCGCCTCCTCCTCGCTCCAGCCCAAGAGCTTGCGGAGGTCCGCGGGGAGCGCCTCTCCTCCCGGCGTTCCCGGAAGCGCCTGGAGCAGCTCGTACCGGCCGAGGTCCGGGCCCTGGAAGATCGACCGCGGAGTCCGATCGAGCTGCCGTCCACTGGCCTCGAACGCCGGCACCAGCTTGCGGAACTCGTCGAGCGACCCAAGCCTGGAGACACAGTTGTCGGTGGGCGCGGGGCTCCACACGATGAGAGGCGATGGCGTGGCAGCCGCGCCCGGTACGGTAGCGCGCACGTAGACGTTGCCATCGACCTCTTTCGCCTGCGGGCGCGGGAGCCTGGCGCAGAGCGGCGCCGGTTGCTCGAACCGCAGCAGCGGCCCGCGGTACGCCTGGCTCGCAACCAGCAGGTTGTTCACGAACACGTGGCCCTCGCGTTGGTCCACGTCCGGACCCGTGGCGGGGTGCCAGCCGAAGCGGTCGCCCGTCGCGCTCCGCCCGTTGCGCTCGAAGGACGCCGGCGTGTCCACAAAGGTGTTGTTGTACACGCGCGCGTCCGCAGAGTTCAGCACGAAGATGCCCCTGTCGCAGCGGACGAAGACATTGCCCGCCACGGCCGCCCCTCGTGAGATCTCGAAGAAGAAGCCGTTGATGGCCCCCTCGATCCAGTTGTTCACGAACACACCGTCGTGGTTGCCGACGTCGTACCAGACGCCGTTCGAGTAGGGCTGTTCGATCACCAGGTTGTCGCGGAACGTGACGCGGCGCGTCTGGTTGAAGATCTTGACGGCGGCCGGGTAGTAGCCGGTGAGCTGCTTGATGTTGTTCCGCCGGAAGATGTTCCTCTCCAGGAGGACGTCGGAGGAACCGATGACGTAGATCCCTTCCGTGCTGGTGTCGCTGACGAGCGAGTTCCGGATGACGAGGCCGTCCCCGCGGAAGTAGCCGGCCACGCGCGAGCAGTAGGTGATGCTCACGTTCTCCAGCACCGTGCCCACTACCTCCTTGCCGAACGTGGCAGGATCGGACAGGCCCACGGGCTCGTCAGTGGGCTCGTCGGCGGCGGTGAAGTGCTTCTTGCCCTCCACCTCGAGCGCGCGGTAGGCGTACTGGGTGAACGTGATCCCGCGGATTACCGGGCCCCTGCGATCCGACGTCTTGCCGTGGGCCGGACCACTGGTTCGAACCAGCGCGCTGTCGAAGGCGGTGATCTCCACCAGCCGATTGGCGGGATCGACGCCGATATACACGTGGCCGCCCGTGTAGTCGATGTAGAACGAATGGGCGTCGATCTCTCCTTCCCAACCTGCCGACTTCAGCAACTCGCCGTCCACGAACACCATGTCGTTGTTGAACCGGTGCAGCGGTGTCCGCATGCCCTCGCGGTCGCGCTGCCACCAGCCCAGGGGCGCGGCCGGGAAAAGCCGCGTCCACGAGGTCCTCCAGACGTTGTTGCGCAGAGCCTCCCACTTTGTGGCGACCTCGGTGCCTTTGAGAACCGGCCGTTCGCCGGCGTACGGCTGCAGCGTGATGCTCTGGTTGAGGCTCAGGCCGCCCGTGCGGTAGACGCCCCCGCGCATCACAATCGCGTCGCCCGTGACGACGCGCTCGATGGCCGCCTCCAGCGTCGTCGGTTGTTCGAGCGTCGTCCCCGGGGAGTCGGCCTCTCCGCCGGGGGCGACGTAATAGACGTGCGCGGCCTTCGGGATCTCGTAGCGCTGATCGATCGGACCATAGGGCCCGCCGGACGGCTGCGCGTACCCCGGCGCGGCCGCGAAGAGAAGAGAAGAGAGGAAGAGACAGTAACGAAAGCACTCCACCGTTTGTCGAACCAGATGCATCTAGTGTCCTTTCGAGGCGAGTCAGCTCATCAACAAGATCGTCGGAATTCGCACCATACATCGAGCGTTCATTGACTATAGACAGTCTACAACAGGCAACGGCAACACATTCCGAGAGTGGGGATCAAGAATCGTACTCAGAACACGATCGTGGCGCGTGGGTCCATAGGACACTCTCCCCAAACGGCGTTCTGGGAGGTCGCTCCCGTGCAGTGGGATCGGCTCGAGTGTCGCGGCGCCGGAATCACAAGGCCTCCCACGGATTGAGGACCGACACTTGCGCGGCCGCGAAGTCGCAGACGTTACGCGAGACCAAGGTCAGGTTGTGATGAAGGGCGGTCGCGGCCAGCAACCCATCGACGATGGGCAGGGGCGCTCCGTTGCGCCTGGCTTGGGCGGCGAGCAATCCCCAACGATCCGCCACCGCCGCATCGACAGGCAGAATCCTGCCGGAGAAACGGCCGCGCAGGTCAACCTCCAGCCAGGCCTCCAACCGCGCCCGCCGCCGGCCTTGGGGAAGAGCGGCCAGGCCCTTGCGGATCTCCCCCAGCGTCAGGACACTCAGATAGAGCAGGCTTTCATCGGCGACTTCCATCCACTCCAGCACACGCGGCTCAGGCTTGACGCGGACCAACTCGGAGACGCAATTGGCGTCCAGCAAGAAGCCGCTCACAACTCGACGTCCCGCCCGGTGTCCTGGTCCCGCTCGAAATCCAGTTCGAGGCCAACCAGAGGAGGTTCCCGGAAAAACTGCACCAGGCTCGTGGGCTGGCGCGCCCGGACCGCCAGTTGATCGAATTGCTCGACAGGCATCATGACCACGCCCTCCTTGCCCTGCCGCGTGATGAGTTGCGGCCCCTCGGTTCGGGCCTTCCGGAACACTTCGCTAAACCGCGCCTTGGCGGTTTGCAGTTGCCAGGGCGGGCCGGCTGTTTTCAGATGGCGGAAAGACTTGGGCACGCGATCTCTTTCTAGTCAGACTAGTCTGACTACTTACAGTATGGCAATTCTACCGCTCTCTTACGTTCGCGGCTGGGTGCTTAACCGTTTTGGGGCACACGGCGACAATGGGGCGCATTCTGTCGAGCAAACCGGGGACAGACAACGAATTTCCGGCAAACTGCGCCGGAAATCCATGTCTGGCCCCAGTTTGCGGCGCATTCCTGGCCAGCCTTCCCCCAAAACGGTTAAGCACCCTTCGCGGCTCCGAATCGGCGTTCATCCACTTCTGCGACGCACACCCTGGGGTATAGTGGGCATGATGGGCCGCATTCGCATTCTTCCCGACCAGGTGGCCAACAAGATCGCCGCCGGAGAAGTGGTCGAGCGGCCGGCGTCGGTGGTCAAGGAACTTCTGGAGAACTCCCTGGACGCCGGCGCGACGGATCTGCGGGTGGAGGTGGAATCAGGCGGCCGGCGGCTCATGCGCGTGGTGGACGACGGCTGCGGCATGCTGCGCGACGACGCGCTGCTGGCCTTCGAGCGCCATGCCACCAGCAAGCTGCGCGATGTGAAGGACCTGCTTTCGATTGCCACGCTGGGGTTCCGCGGCGAGGCGCTGCCATCGATCGCATCCGTCTCCCGACTGCTGCTCGAAACCCGCTCCGCGGAGGAGACCACCGGCACGCGCATCGAGATCGCCGGGGGCAAGATGCTGCGATGCGAAGAAGCCGCGCTCGGCGTCGGCACGACCATCACCGTGCGAGACCTCTTCTATAACGTGCCCGCCCGCAGAAAATTCCTGCGCACGGAGCCGACCGAGCTGGCGCACATCGCTTCTCTGGTGACCCACTACAGCCTGGCGCACCCGGACCGGACCTTTCGCCTCACCAGCGGCCCCACCGAACTGCTGCACGTGACGCCGGTGGCCACGCTGAAGGAGCGGGTGTACCAGGTTTTCGGCAGCCAGGTGCTGGAGGAACTGGTGGATATCGGCGTGCGCGAGAAAGAGATATTCCTGCCGCCGCCCAGCGTGCCGCCCTCCGAAGCCATTGCGGAATACCGCCGGGAACCGGGCCCGGACGACGACCCGCCCCTGCACACGTTCCGGCTGACGGGCTTCTTCTCGCGGCCGCAGGTGCAGAAGGCCAACCGGAATTCGATTTTCATTTTCGTGAACCGCCGCCTCATCCGCGACCGCACGTTGCTGCACGCGCTCTCTTCGGCCTATCACAACCTGATGCCGGCGTCGGCGTACCCTTTCGCGCTGCTGTTTCTGGAATGCGACCCCGGCGAGGTGGATGTGAACGTGCACCCCTCGAAGACGGAGGTACGTTTCCGGCACGGGTCGTTCGTGCACGATTTCGTGCGCGATACCATACGCGACCGGCTGATGGAGAGCCGGCCGGCGCCGGCGTTTTCTCCGGCAGTGCAGCCCTTGGCAGCCGGGCAGCCGGTGGCGCGGCTTCCCTACTCCGAATTCAGCCAGATGATGGAGAACGAAGCGCCGGCGGCAGTGAGCCTGGCCGAGCCCGAGCCGGCGCCGGCGCTGCCCGAATTCGCCTTGCGGCCCACCGCGGGGCCCGCGCCGCGCCTGGATTTCAGCGCGCCGCCGCTCGAAGTCACTCCCGGCCCACCGCCTTCGGGCAAGCTGCAGCGCACCCTCGATGCGCACGGCGAATTCCCGCCCGAAGCCATCCCGCCGCCCGAGATGTCGCTTTCGGTGCTCTCGGACCTGCGCCCGCTGGGCCAGATCCACGAGAGTTTCATCATCGCCGCCGGCCGCGACGGCCTGTGGATCATCGACCAGCACGTGGCGCACGAGCGCATCTTGTTCGAGCAGGTCATGAAGCAGCGCGCCGCCGGCCGCGTGGAGATGCAGCGCCTGCTGATGCCGCTGATTCTGCAACTCACGCCCGAGCAGCAGATCGACTATGCCCGCATCGCCGACGAGCTGCACGCCTCGGGCTTCGAAACCGAGCCGTTCGGCAACCGGACCATCGCGGTGAAGGCCGCGCCCGCGGCGGTGGGCGCGGCGGATCTGGAGAAGATCCTGTTCGAGGTTCTGGAAATCGCCGAAGGCGAGCTGCGCGGCGCCTCGATGGACGACGTGCGCCGCGGCATCTGCGCCTCCATCGCGTGCCGCGCGGCCATCAAGATCAACACCCGCCTGGACGCCGCCAAGATGGAGTGGCTGCTACGCGCCCTGGCGGCGACGGATTGCCCCATGAGCTGCCCCCACGGCCGGCCGATTGCCATGCACTACTCCACGCGGGAGATTCTGAAGGCATTCCACAGGATATAGCGGGGTCTTACGCGGCAGTCTACCAGAGGCCCCAGTGGCCGCTGATGAGAACCCAGGCGGCCAGCAACGCATTGGTGACGGCATGCGCCGCCACGGCATCGCCGATTCGACCGCGCCAGCGGAGCGCGGCGGCGTAGAGCACGCCGGCAATCGTCCCCGCCAGCCAGCGGCCGCCGTGCAAGAGGCCGAAAGCGACCGAAGAAATCAGCACCGGGAAAAACGCCCACCGCCGCCAGTCGACCGACTCGAAATCCGCCGATACCAGGCGTCGCATCAGGAAGCCGCGGAACGCCAGCTCCTCGGCGATGGGGACCGTGACCACGGCTGCCAGGGTCCGAAAGGTAAGCCAGCCGGCGCGGGCGGGAGCGGGCAGGCCGGACAGGCCCGAGGCGATTCCGGCGTCCACGCCGCCGCCCCGGGCCCAGTCCAACCCGATCCACATCGCAAAAACCAGAGCGCCGGTGGCGGCCGCATTCCAGCCGAATTTCCAGTCGAGGGCTGCATATTTCCGGCGGTAAAACCATAGGACCCCTGCCGCCGCGAAGAAGCGCAGCGGGTAAAGCCATTCAAATCCATTGGAGGCGGCGCGCGAGATCATGGCGGCCGCGAGGATCGTCAGGAAAGGCACGAGGTACGGGGCGGTGGGATTCTGGGTGGAACGCGCCGGCCGAGCGGCCGTGCGGTCTGGGACGGTTACCCACGGCAGGCGCTGCGCGGTCAGAGCGAAGGCGGCCGCCACGGCATTGAACGCGATCCACCCGGCCTGCGAGTGAAATCCTCCCAGGGCCACGCCCGGCGCGCCGGCGGCGCCGATCAGGATGAGCGCGGCAATGCGCAGGGCGTTCATCAGAAAAATCACGACTACGCTGGCGGGGATCAGCAGCAGGGCGTGGGGGAAGCGGAATTCGCGCCGGAACAGCCACAGCCACGTGGCGCCAAAGACGAGAATCAGCCCGATGCCCTCAAGTCCGGAGCACGCCGCCGCGATCTCCACGTAGAACCCCCGGCTGCCGATAATGTAAGTCGCCGGATCGGCGGTGACACCGGAGACGAAAGCATGCAGAATCGTCCTCACCATAAGGAAGGTGAGGTGCGCCGCGGGAGCCCACATCAGCCGGCTGGCGGCCCCCAGCAAACAGGCCAAAAGACCCCCGGCTGACGCATAAATCCAGGCGTTACCGGTCGCGCGGGCAGCCTCCATCCACAGCTTGGGAGGCGCGAACGCAAAGCCGGCCAGAAGGCTCCACGAGATGGGAGTTTCGCGGAGCAGCGTGGAGATGGACTGAAACGAGTTTCTGGCTTTCGGATAGCCGAAGATCAGGAAGAAGACGGCGAATACGACGACGAAACGCGCGGTCCACGCTCCCCATCGGCCAATCAGCCAGGCCAGCCCCGCGGCGCGGCTGAGGGAGGCATTATCCAGCCAGACGGACAACGCCAGCAGCTCCAGAATGAGAAGCAGGGCCAGCAGCGAAGCACGCCGGATCACTGCAGGCGAGAACCAATCGGGATAAACGCCAGAAGTTTGGGCCAAGGGAAGAAATGAAAAAGACACACGCCACTCTTGGCGAACGGCGTGGGTCTGTTATGCAGTTTCGCCAGACGCCTAGCTTTTGCGCCGGCCCCGAATGATCAGTGCCGCGCCCGCTAACAGAGCCAACGCGCTGGTGGCCGATCCCGGATCGATCTCGGGAGTTGGTGCGAGTGCAAGGGCGGTCGCCGCGGCCGCGATCGTGATCAGCGCCATTCCGATGATTCTTCGCATGTTTGTACCTCGGTCCGTCCCCGGCAGTTGTACAACGAACCGTCCGTTCCTCCGAGCATACACACAGGGGGAGTGCAATGCAAGCATACGGAAACGATAGAGCGCGCACGGCCACTGGAATTTGTGCGACGATTCTCTTGGAGGAAACGAAATATGAGCAGACGGGCTATCGTGGTGGCCATTGCCGGTCTGGTGGGCGCCGCCGCTATTTACGCCGCGAGCAAGCCAGTGACGGTGCCGCTACAGGACGCGAAAGGACAGAGTGTCGGAACCGCCACGGTGACCGAGGGCAAGGGCGGATCCGGCGTGACCATCAAGCTGAACCTCAAGAACCTGCCGCCCGGCGAGCATGCCATACACATCCACTCGGCGGCCAAGTGCGAAGGTCCTGCATTCACGTCGGCGGGGGGGCACTTCAATCCCGACCAGAAGCACCATGGCCTGGATAACCCGCAGGGACCGCATGCCGGCGACATGCCCAACTTCACGGTCACGGCCAACGGCACGGCGAAAGTAACTGTGGCCGACCCGAGGGTGAACCTGGGCGCCGGCGACCATTCCCTGTTTGTCAATGGCGGGACAGCGCTGGTGATCCATGCCAAGGCCGACGACATGAAGTCGGACCCTTCGGGTAACGCGGGCGACCGCATCGCTTGCGGCGCGATCACGAAGTAGGGCTCAGCGATAGCGGCGTCACGAGGGGCAATGGCGTGGTCTGTTGCAGCACCACCGTGGTCTGTCCGGACAACGTATCGAATATCTCCATCGTCGGCAGTATCGAGCAGTATGCGGACACGGGCGTGCCCGGCGTGAGCATCGGGGACGGAGTGACGAAAGCGGCGCGAACGGCGCCGCGAATCTCGCTGCGGCCCGCGAGACTGTCGACCTCCGTCCGTAGCATATCGAAATGGACCGCAGCCCCCTGCGCCACCGTGGCTGTGCCGGTCTTCACGATCTTGCCCGTGGCGTCATAGAAGTCGAATGTGACTTGGCAGGATGCGCCCGAAATCAGCGGGCCTCCCAAAGGAAGGGCGAAGGCATTCAAGCGGGCTGTCTGCCCTGTGTTTAGGCCCACCATTCCGAACGTCATGAATTGGGGACTGGCGACGATGATGGCCGGTTGAGCGCCCGCACGGACAGCCGTGAACGCCGCGCAGGCCAGCATCAACGCGCAACCAGCTACCAGCAGCTTCTTCATTGGGAAACCTCCTTGAATCTCTACAAACCCGGCGGCCGGACGGTTGTTGCGCTTTGCTCGGCCAGTTCGATCTGCATGCAAAGGTTCATGGCGGGAGTCACCTCGCGGAACACCGCCAGCATCGATTCGACCAGGTCCAGGCCCGTCGAGCCGCGCACTTCGCTCTCCCGCATCGGGTAAAAGATCTGGAACCCCGCCCAGCCGCTCTTAGGCGCGGATTCGAGCACCTTCCGAATTTTCAGAACGCCTGGATACCCGGCGCGCGCGAAGTACACGGGCTGCTCCTCCCAGCCGCCCGCGTGCAGCATGAACCCTTCGTGGAGCACCAACCGTTCCAGCTCCCGTTCCATGGCGCTTCCGGGCTTGAGCGCCTTGATCAGCCGATGCCAATCCCAATCCGCGCGCAACTGGCAGTAGCGAGACTCGGGTGGGGCTTTCACGTACCCGCGTTCCACCTGCAAGCCGCACTTGAAGAGCTGCTCGCCGGTATCCACCGTGAGGAAGAACTTCGCGCAGCCGAAGCTGACATCGGCGGAGATGGGCTTGGCCGTGCGATTGGCGCGCGGCAAGTAGCCGATCCACTGCCAATAGACGCCGCGCCCCCAGCGCTCGGTGACGAATGGCTGCCCGTAGCGGGCCTCCAGCGCCAGTTTCAGGATGCGCGTGATGCGTTCGTTCTCTTCGAGATTCCCCACGTGAATTCCGCGCTCGAAATCCAGGAACTCAGGGCGGAATCCGACGGCCACACCCAACCCTGGGAGGACCACTGGCGGATTGCCATGCCGGCTGGTGGTGCTGATCTTTTGAGCCATTTGCGACCATCTTAAACCAGGGCGGCGGCAGCCAGGGCGGGCGCGAGTGGAGACGGGTGCTTATTCGGCGGGGACCGCGGTGCCGCCGAGAAGGAGCAAAGCGCAGGTTCCGAGTAGCGGCAGCAGCGCGCCCGCGACCAGAATCGGCGTGTAGGAGTGGAGGTGGTCCACGACGAATCCAGTGGCCATGGTGAAGGCCATCGCGCCGAGGCCCGCGCCCACTCCGCCGAGGCCCGCCACGGAGGCGATGGCGTGCTCGGGAAAGAGGTCGCCGGGCAGGGTCTGAACCGAGGCGATCCAGCATTGGAAGCCGAACATGACGACGCTGATAAACGCGAGCGCCGCGGCGGCGCTGGAGGCATGCGCGGCGGGGATGCCGGCTGTCATGAGCGCCGCGCCGAGTAGCACGGCGGCCCTGCGCGCCTTGCCGACGCTCCAACCGCGCGCGATCAGATGGCCGGAGAGCCAGCCGCCGGTCAGGGAACCGGAGGCGGCCACGACATAGGGCGCCCAGGCGAACATGCCGATCTGCTGCAGGCTGAATCCGCGCACGTTGTGGAGATAGAGCGGGAGCCAGGTGATGTAGAGCCACCACGCTGGATCGGTGAGCAGGCGGGCCAGCACAATCGCCCAGGTCCGGCGGAGCCGCAGCAGGTCCCGCCAGCGCACGGCGCGAACCGGACGGTTGGGGCCGCGGCCGTTCAGAATGAGGGCGCGCTCGAGAGGCCCGAGCTTCGGGTGGCGATCGGGCGTCTGATAAAACAGCCGCCAGAGAACCAGCCAGGCAAGGCCCAGCAGGCCGGTGGCGAGAAAAGTGGCTTGCCATCCGAGGTGGATCTGGAGCCAGACGATGAGGGGAGGCGCGACGATGGAGCCGAACGCCACGCCGCAGTTGAAAATCGCCATGCCCAGAGCGCGCTCGCGGACGGGGAACCATTCGGCGATCACTTTGGCGGCGCCGGGCCAGTTGCCCGCCTCGCCCAGTCCCAGAAGGAAGCGCAGCGCGCTCAGGCTGCGCAGCCCGCCGGCGAAGGCGTGGCCCATTTCGGCGAACGACCACAGCAGCACGGAGAGCGTGAAGCCCAGGCGCGTGCCGAGGCGGTCGTAGAGTTTGCCGGAAATGGCCTGGCTGGCCGTGTAAGCGAGGAGGAACCAAGTGCTGATGCCGGCGAACTCGAGATTGGTGAGACCGAGCCGCTCGGTGATGACCGGCGCCAGCACCGCGATCACAAGCCGGTCGATGAAGTTGATAGTGGTCGCCAGGAAGATGAGCGAGACGATCCACCAGCGCAGACCAGGCACGAAACGGCGAGGCGTCATGGGAACGCCGGAAAGCAATCGGCGGGCAGCAGCGCGGGGGCGAACAGCTCGGCGCGCATAGTGCCGAGGGAAGGAGCAATCAGCGGCCGGAAGGCCATCTTGGCGACGACATCGCGCTGGGGGTCGAGCGACGGCGCCACTTCCTCCAGTTGCAGCCCTTCGGCGGTCAGACGGAACACCGCCGCTTCGGTGACATAGAGCACTTCCTGGCCGGTGGAGATGGCGTGCGCGCCGCTGAAGGTGATCTGCCGCACCGCGGGGACGAACTTGGGTTTGCCGCCACGGACGGCGAGCGTGCCGCAGAAGACCACCTTGCGCGCCTTCTGGGCGATGTCGATGAAGCCGCCGGTGCCGATGATGGCGTTGTCGAGCTTGCTGACATTCACGTTACCGGCCGCGTCCACTTCGGCGAAGCCGAGGAAGGCGATGTCGACGCCCCGCCCCTGATACCAGGCAAACTGGCGCAGGGTGCCGATGATGGCCGTGCTGTTGTAAGCGGCGCCGAATTCGAGGCCCTCGGCCGGGATGCCGCCGATTTGGCCTTGCTCGATGGTGGGCACGACGAACTGCGCAATTCCCTGCTCGCGCGCGACTTTCATGACTCCGTCGGGCACGCCGAAGCCGACGTTGATGGCGGCGCCGGGCCGAAGCTCCATGGCCGCCCGCCGCGCGATGGTCTTGCGCAGGCTGAACGGGAACGGGGGGAACTCGCTCTCCGGCTTGCGCGCCTCGCCCGAGAGCGCCGGGTCGTAGCCGATGTTGTAGGTCATCCCCTGATCGGGATCCACGATCAGATAATCGACGAAGATGCCCGGCACGTGCACCAGGCGCGGATCGAGGCTGCGCGCGGGCGCGATGCGTTTCACCTGCGCAATGGTAATACCGCCCGCGGCGCGCGCGGCCTGCGCCATGGCGCAGTTATGCCACGGCGCGACCTCTTCGTGCATGCTCAGGTTGCCTTCTTCGTCGGCGACGGCGCCGCGGATCAGCGCGACGTCGATCGAGTGCGCGCGGTAGTAGAGGTACTCCCTGCCATCGCGATTCCACAACTCCACGAGGTCCTCGACGGCGCGGGCGTTCAGCTTGCCGCCTTCCACTCGCGGGTCGATGAACGTGTGCAGGCCGATCTGGCTGATCCAACCGGGACTGCCCGATGCCGCGGCGTGGAACAGTTGCACGAGGATGCCCGCGGGCAGGCAGTAGGCCTCAAACAGGTTCTCGGCCGCGAGCTTCGCCATGGAGGGCGACATGGACCAATGGCCGCCGATGACGCGGCGGTAGAGGCCCGCCATGGCCATGTGCTCGAGGCCGCGCGCGCCCTGATCGCCGACGCCGAACGGGTGGATCAAGGTCAGCTCGCGCGGCGCGCCGCTCGAGTGGTGGCGCCGGCCAATGGCCTCGAGCATCCGCTCGGGAATGGAGTGGCCGGCCCCGGAGCCGCCGATCGCCACGGTGACTCCGTCCCGAATCAGCAGCGCCGCCTGATCGGGCGTCAGAATGGGCTTGGTCATGGTCACGGTCATGTGCGGCGCCGGTCGAGAAACGCCTGGAGGCGCTGGCGAAACTCGGGGCCGGTCGAGATGGCGGCATAGCTGGCGGCCTCCAGCTTCAGGCCGGCGTCGAGGCCGCTTTCGAGGCCGGTATCGACGCAGCGCAGAATGCAGGCGATCGAGTCCGCCGAATTCGCCAGAATCGCCAGCATGATCTCGCGCGCCGCCGCCAGCAGCCCGGCGGGCTCCACTACGCGGTTCACCAGCCCGATGCGCCAGGCTTCTTGGGCGTCGATCGGCGCTCCGGTCAGCATCATCTCGAGGGCGCGCCCGCGGCCCACCAGCCGCGGCAGCCGCTGCGTTCCGCCGTTGGCTGAAAGGCCGCCGATTCTAGCTTCCGGCAGTCCCAGTTTGGCCGTCGCCGCCGCCACGCGAAGCGAACAGCACAGCGCCAACTCCAAGCCGCCGCCCAGCGCGTAGCCGTTGATCGCGGCGATCGACGGTTTGCCCATCGTCTCCAGGCGCCGCATGATCGCCTGGTCCCGCGCGCACCGCGCCTGGCCGTCGAGCGGGCTGACGCCCGAGAGTTCTTCCACATCGGCGCCCGCGACGAAAGCGCGCTCGCCGGCGCCGGTCAAAATCAGGCCGCGGTACTCGCGCTCGACCGACTGGAAGGCGTCGTCCAGTTCCGCCATCACACGGTTGCTGAGCGCGTTCAGCTTCTGCGGGCGATGGATCGTGACCTGGACGAAACCGGCCGCATCCGGATCGAAGAGGATTTCAGTGTATGTCATGGCGGCGCCTCATCGGGGCGCACCTTAGCGCCCGGCCTCTCTCGGACGTGGAGTGAGCATTGGAAGGGGATGTAGCTATCGGGCCACATCCACTTCTGCCAGGGTAGCACGAGGGAAAAGGGGACAGACGCATTTTGCGGGTTCGGAAAGAAATGCGTCTGACCCCTATTCCCGAGTCTTCCTGGGCGGTCAGGGGTTAGTACAAGAGGTAAGATATCAGGGCCTAGGATACCGATTCCGCCGTGAACGCCATTTCCACTCTGATTCTGACAGCGGCCCTGGCCAGTGCGGCCACGGACAAGCCGCCGGTGGCTCCCTTTGAGAGCCGCGCCGAGCTGACTGCACACGGCAGAATAGACGAACTGGCGTTCGAACAGTGGAAGCGTCTGGGTATCCAACCCGCGAATCCGTGCTCCGACGAAGTGTTTGTCCGGCGGGCGTTTCTCGACGTCATCGGCACGCTGCCCACGCCGGAGGAGGCGGCGCAGTTCCTGTCGGACCGGGATCCCAACAAGCGCGGCGCCTTGATCGACCGTCTGCTCGAGCGCAGTGAGTTTGCGGACTACTGGGCGATGAAGTGGAGCGACCTGCTGCGAGTCAAGTCGGAGTTTCCCATCAATCTTTGGCCCAACGCGGTGCAGGCCTATTACCGCTGGATCCGGACCAGCATCAAGAACAACCTGCCGTATGACCGGTCCGTGCGAGAGATGCTGGTTTCGAGCGGCAGCAATTTCCGCGTGCCCGAGGTCAACTTCTACCGCGCCGTCCAGAGCAAAGAACCGCGGATGATCGCGCAAGCGGTCGCGCTGACCTTCATGGGAGCGCGAGCCGGGAACTGGCCGAAGGAGCGCCTGGAGGGGATGGCTGGCTTCTTTTCGCAGATCGGTTACAAGTCCACCGCGGAATGGAAGGAAGAGATCGTCTACTTCGACCCCCAGAAGGGCGCGCTGGGGGCGGCGGCCGTTTTCCCCGATGGCAAGCCGGCTCGCCTCGCCCCAGGCCAGGACCCGCGCGAAGTTTTCGCCAACTGGCTCCTGGCGCCGGAGAATCCGTGGTTCGCGCGCAACATCGTGAACCGCATTTGGTACTGGCTGCTGGGGCGCGGCATCATTCATGAACCGGACGACATCCGGCCGGACAACCCCGCCAGCAATCCCGAATTGCTGGCCTTCCTGGAGCGGGAGCTGGCCGCGGCCCACTACGACCTCAAGCACGTCTACCGTCTGATTCTGACATCGCAGGTCTATCAACTCTCTTCGATTCCCAGGACCGGCGATCCCCAAGACGCGGCCAATTTCGCGTATTATCCGCTGCGCCGCCTCGACGCGGAGACGCTGATCGACGCCGTGTGCCAGATCACGGGCACCACCGAGGAGTACTCCAGCCCCATACCGGAGCCGTTCACGTTCCTGCCGGAGGGCCAGCGCGCCACCGCGCTGCCGGACGGCAGCATCGGCAGTTCTTTTCTCGAGATGTTCGGCCGCCCGCCCCGCGACACGGGCCTCGAATCGGAACGCAACAACAACCCGACGGCCGAGCAACGCCTGCACCTGCTGAATTCGAGTCATATTCAGCTCAAGATTCAACAGAGCGCCAGGCTGAGGGCGCTGGTGCAGGCTCGGCCCGGAGGCAAGCCGCGGGACCCCATAGACCGCGTCTACCTGGCGACGCTTTCGCGTTACCCGACCGACGAAGAGTTGAAGACCGTAGCGGCGTACTATCAGTCCGTCCAAGGCAATAAGTGGCCGGCAATTGTGGATCTGGCGTGGGCCTTGATCAACAGCGTCGAGTTCTTGTATAGGCATTGAGCGAGTAGCAACTATGGCAACAGTATGGATTTCCAGACGCGAGGCGCTGCGCCGCGGCTTTTTCGGAGCGGGCAGCCTCCTGATGGCCGGCCGTCCGGCCCGGGCGACCGCGCAACCGGGGAAAGCCAAATCGGTCATCCAAATCTGGATGTGGGGCGGCCCGGCGCACGTGGACATCTTCGATCCGAAACCAGCCGCCGGCTACGACTACTGCGGTCCGTTCGATAAACCGATCGCCACCAACGTGAACGGGATGGTGATCAACGAACTGCTTCCCCTGCTCGCGCGCCAGGCCGACAAGTATTCCATCATCCGCAGCATGACGCACGGTGTTTACGCTCACGAAACGGCGTCTTACATGGTCCAGACCGGGCGCAGGCCGGGCGAACGTCTGCTCTACCCGTGCGCCGGCGCCGTGGTCTCGCTGCTCAGGGGCTACAACGCCGGATATCGCGGATTGATTCCTCCCTACATCGTGCTGACGCAACCCCAGGGCCGATTTTCCGAGAACGGGTTCCTGGAGGAGCGCTACCGGCCCTTCGCCACCGGAGGCGACCCGGCGCAGACGCGCTTCGCCGTCGAGGGCGTCGTCGCGCAGGGCGTCTCCGACCAGCGGCAAAAGGACCGGCGCGAGCTGCTGCACAATCTGAACACGCTGGAGAAGGCCCTAACGCACGATCCCTCCTTGCAGGCCCTCGATGAGACCGAGCGGCAGGCGTATGAACTGATTCTGGGCGATGCCGGCAAGGTGTTCGATCTGTCGCAGGAAACCAACGCGATGAGAGACCGCTACGGCCGCAACACGTTCGGGCAGTCCTGCCTGGCGGCGCGGCGGCTGGCCGAGCGCGGCGTCCCTTACATCACCATCAACTACGAAGGCTGGGACACCCACCGGCAGAACTTTCAGGTGATGCGCCAGAAGCTGCCGCAGATGGACAAAGGCATGGCCACCCTGCTCCAGGATCTGTCGGAGCGCGGCCTGCTCTCGAGCACCATCATCTGGTGGGGCGGCGAGTTCGGCAGAACGCCCAAAGTCATGTGGGAAGCGCCTTGGAATGGCGGGCGGAATCATTGGGGCGACGTTTTCTGCGCCCTGGTGGCCGGCGGCGGCTTCAAAGGCGGCCATGTGGTGGGGGCGTCGGACGCCAAAGGGGAAGCGGTGAGGGACCGGCCGGTATATCCGTGCGATCTCATCGGCAGCATCTATGAGCTGCTGGGCATCGACCCCGACGGAAAGCTGCCCAATTCCCGGGGACTCGACGCCCGTCTGACGCCCACAGTTGCCGACGGCATCAAGATGGGCGGCCGCCTGAAGGAGATCATGTGAAGCTCGGAATTTGCTGGCTGGCGGTCGTTCCAGGCGTGCTGGCGCAGAACGCTCCGCACCTCGCGTATGTCCTGCCTGCCGGCGGCCAGCAAGGCACCACGTTCCAGGTCAAGGCCGGGGGGCAGTATCTGCCCAACGTTTCCGCGGTGTACGTCTCCGGCAGCGGCGTTCAAGCCACGGTGGCCGATTACGCCAGGCCGATGAATGCCACGGAGGCCGCCGATTTGAGAGACCGGATGCAGGCGTTGCAGAAGCAGCCGATGACTGCGGCCGTCCAGAAAGAAATGGTCGATATCAGGGTGAAGCTACTCATCTTCAATGCCAGGAGGCTCACCAGTCCCGTGCTTGCCGAAACCGTTACGCTCCAGGTCACCATCGCTCCCGGCGCGGCGCCAGGCAAGCGTGAGCTAAGGGTGGCAACGCCGCAAGGGTTGTCGAACCCGCTGGTCTTGTGCGTCGGCCAACTGCCTGAGTTCACCGAGAAGGAATCCATCAGCGTGGTTCAACCGAACGCCAATCAACCGGCTCAGGCGCAAATCAGCCAGGCTCCCACCGACATGCCTATCACGCTGCCGGCCACTGTAAACGGGCGGATCAAGCCCGGTCTGCCGCGGCCCCAGGCGCGTTCGGGCGAGCCGTTCACACCCGGCGAGGCCGACCGGTACCGGTTCCAGGCGCATCAAGGTCAGGAGCTGGTGATGGCGGCCAGCGCGCGCGAACTGATCCCGTATCTGGCCGACGCGGTTCCCGGCTGGTTTCAGGCCGTTCTGACGCTTTACGATGCCAACGGAAATGAACTGGCGTATGACGACGACTACCGCTTCCATCCCGATCCCGTCCTCCACTATGCCGTCCCCAAGGACGGCGAATACACGATCGAGATCCGGGACGCCCTCTATCGGGGGCGCGAGGATTTCGTGTATCGCATAGCCATCGGCGAGCTGCCGTTTGTGACCAGCGCTTTCCCGCTGGGCGGCCGCGCCGGCTCGAAGACCACCGTCCATCTCACGGGCTGGAACCTCCCCGCGAACAAGATGACGATGGATTTCAGACGGAAAGGGCCCGGTGTTTATCCGCTTGCCAACTCCGCGCCTTTCATGGTGGACACCCTGCCCGAAGGCTTCGAGAAGGAGCCGAACAACTCTCCAGCGGCCGCGCAGCGGGTCAAGCTTCCTATCATCATGAACGGGCGCATCGATCGACCGGGCGACTGGGATGTCTTCCGGTTCCAGGGCCGCGCCGGCCAGGCCATCGTCGCCGAAGTTTATGCGCGGCGGCTCGATTCGCCGCTCGATTCCGTGCTCAAGCTGACCGACGCCAAGGGCAGGCAACTGGCGTTCAACGACGATTACGAGGACCCGGGAGCGGGATTGGAAACGCACCACGCGGATTCCAGAATTCTGACCACGCTACCCGCCAACGGAACCTACTATCTTTACCTGGGCGATATCCAACAGAAAGGCGGCGCGGAGTACGCCTATCGCTTGCGCATCGGCGCGCCGCGGCCCGATTTCGATCTGCGGGTCACACCGTCGAGCATCAACGTGAGCGGCGGCTTGACCGTTCCCATCACCGTCCATGCCCTGCGCAAGGATGGATTCTCCGGTGACATCGCGCTGGCGCTAAAGGGCGCTCCGAAAGGATTCACCCTGATCGGCGGCCTGCTGCCGGCTGGCCGGGACGAGGTGCGGATCACGCTGACGGTTCCGCCGCAGCCCCAGCCGGAACCTCTGAGCCTGAGCCTGGAAGGCCGCGCGACCATCCAGGGACGCGAGGTCAGCCGGCTGGCAGTCCCCGCGGAGGACATGATGCAGGCATTCGCTTACCGCCATCTGGTTCCCGCCAGTGACCTGAAGGTCGCCGTCCGAAGAGGGGCCATGCTCAGGGTCCCCATCAAAGTCATCTCCCAAGAACCCCTGGAAATTCCCGCCGGTGGCACAGCCCGGTTTCAGGTTCACGTTCCACCCCTTCCGAGCAATCTGCTGAGCAAGGTGCAGTACGAGTTAAGCGAGCCGCCGGAGGGGATCGAGCTGCGAAACGCATCGCCGGGCCGGGATGGAACCGAGATCGTGCTTCAATGCGATGCCGCCAAAGCCAAGCCCGGCCTGAAGGGGAACCTGATCGTCAACATCTCCGCCGAGAGAGTGGCGCAGGCCGCCGACGGAAGGCCGCAGGCGAACAGGCAGCGCGTTTCTCTGGGCACTCTGCCGGCCGTGCCCTTCGAAATCGTCGCGCGCTAGACGCTCCAGCGGATGCCGTCCACCGTGCCGCCGTCGTTCTCGGGCGCGGCCAGCAGGACGCTCAGGTCCACCTGCTCCGAGACCGGCTTCAGCTCGAAGACCAGCAGGTTTTCGCCGGAGCGCAACTCGACGGGCTTCTGGAACTGCCCGATGCGGTAGCGCGTGGTGGCCTGCTCTTCCATGACCTTTTCGCCGTTGAGAAACGCCTTCAACTGGCCGTGCGCGCCCACCCACAGGAACGCCTTGCGGTTCCCGCCGGCCATTACCCGCACGGCGGACTTGTAAACGGCGGCATCGGAGGCGGGCGGCTGCCACTTGGTGAAGTGCAGCGTGTCGGTGGGCGCGGTGAAGCGCGCCCAGGTCTTGATATCGGCCGAAGCGTCCTGGGTCAGCAGCCACTGCCGGTTGCAGCGTCCGTACCAGTTGCGGGGCTTGGCCCAGCGGCGGCGGACGCGCGCCGGATCGTCGCCAGCCACGTCCGCGTTCCCTATCTCCATGGCGCCCATCTGGCGCTGGGAAGCCATGTGCAGGTACTCGATGTCGGACGGCTGGAAACCCATGAGGGCGGCCACCAGGGCGTCGGTGGCGACCGGGTCCTCGCCGGCCAGAACCATGTTGTTGCGCAGCAGTTGGCCGGGAACGTTGATCGAGTGTTCGGAGTATTGCAGCCCGCGGATGGCATCCACCACACAATAGTCCGGAGGATGAAACGCCGCCAGATCGGCGATGAACGAGTCGATGCGGCCTTCGAGCGAATGATTGCGATGCAGATCGCCGTTCGAGAAAACTCCCTGGGGCGCGTAGACGATGCGCGGGGCCGTCCCGACGTAGTTCTTGAGGCACGCCGTGATGCCGCACCCGTTGTGAACTTTCATCACCGGCACGGTGATCAGGAAGTCGCAGTCGACAATGGTATTGGCCGGGACGTAGACCTTTTTCTCGCCGAAGGCGCCCACGCCGTTGGGGCTGCGCGGCACGTCCATCCATCGGAACTGGCCGGATGGGTCGCGCACGGCGTCATAAGCCAGATCGACGTAATCGAACTTCTTCCCGGGGAAGCTGGCACTGGCATTCTTGAGAAGGTCTGCGAGGGTTCCGTTGAATCCGGGGAACTCGTCGGCCCACGAGTAGGTGAGCGCATCCACGCGGACGCCGTTCTGGAGCATCACGTTGTCGGTGGCGGGGTCGCCGACACGGCGGTAGGTGCCTCCTTCGGCCACTGTAATGCGGGCGGCGCGCGACTTAGTAGCTACGTACTCAAGCACGGCCCTGGCCACGCGCATATCGGTGGTGTCGCCAAGGGAGAAGACCTGCCGCGGCGGCAGGCTCCCCATATTCGGTTTGATGACGACCCACGAGCCGGGCTGGATCTTGGCCTCCAGGCTGCCCGCCCGCGGCCGCCCGTACTCGATGGCCTTCCACACCATATCGCGCACGCGCGGGTAATCCAGCGGGTCCTCGATGGAGGAAGGTTTGGCAAGCTTGGAATGGGAGGATGCGACCAGCCCTATGCGCGCCTTTTCGGGCGGGGCTCCGCGCAGCGACAGGGCCGCCAAGCCCTGCGCCGATGCAGCGAAGAACGCTCTACGGCTGACGGTTCTCATGCCGGCGCCCTGAGCTTCAGATGAAATCGGGCGCGCCGTCGGACTGGAACGCGAACCCGCGATGCCATGGCTTACCCGGCAGGCGCTTGAAGGCTTCTTCGTCCATTTCGTAGCCCCAGCCGGGCTTGTCGGGAATCGCCAGGTAGCCGTCCTTGGCTACAATCGTCTCTCCCTTGACCAGGTCCTTGCGCGGAGACTCGTCATCCGGATGGTATTCCAGGATGACGAAGTTCGGCGTGGAGGCGGCGAAATGGATGTTCACCAGCGTGGCCAGCGGACCCAGCGGGTTGTGCGGCGCCACCTGGACGTAGTGCGCTTCGGCGATGGCGGCAATCTTCTTCTGCTCAAGCATTCCGCCGGCCAGGCAGATGTCCGGCTGAACGATGTCGGCCCCGCCCAAGCTCATCAATTGCTGGAACTGGTACTTGGTGTATAGTTCCTCTCCCGTAGCGATGGGGATCTGGACTCGCCGCCGCAGCTCAGCCATGGAGTCCATGTTCTCGGGCCGGATGGCCTCTTCGAGGAACAGTGGCTTCACCGGCTTGAGGACTTCGGCGAGCTCGCAGGCCAGGTAGGGAGGCCAGATTCTGCCGTGGGCGTCGAAGCACAGGTCGACGTTGGGTCCGACCGCCTGGCGCATGGCCTCGGCTCGAGCCCCGAACGCGCGGATGCCGGCGCTTTCCGGCACCGCACTGGCGTAGCCCAACGTGGCCTTGAGCGCGGTGTATCCGTATTTGGCGATCAGACTCTTGGCCTGTTCGGGAGAGTTGGCCGCCTGGTAGCAGCGGATCTTGTTGCGGCATTTCCCCCCCAGCAGCATGTAAACCGGCAGCCCCGCGGCTTTGCCCGCGATGTCCCACAAGGCGTGCTCGATGCCGCTGATCGCCGCATTGACCACCAGCCCGCCCGGAAAGCGCGTGAAGTTGTACATGGTGGCCCACAGGTACTCGATGTTGCGCGGATCCTTGCCGACCAGCCATTCCTTGAAGTCCCGGACGGTGGCGGCCGTGGCCTCGTCGGGCCCCGCCGAATAGGCCTCACCCCAGCCATGAATGCCCTGGTCGGTGGAGATCTTCACGTACACATAGTTTCTTCCCGCGTTGACCACGAACACCTGGACATCGGTGATCTTTAACTGAGGATTCCCTGTATAACGCGGCGCGCTCTGTTGCAGAGCAGCAGCCTGGAGCGGCAGCCCGATGGCTCCACCCGCGGCGATAAACTCACGTCTCATCATGTCGGCCATTCGGCACTCCCGCAAAGGTTGAATTTACAATCCAGAGTATAGCGCGCCGTCCCGTAGCGCCGGGCCCAAAGGGAAAAAGGGGTCAGACGCATTTTCCTCGGTGGAAAATGCGTCTGACCCCTTTTTCCTGCTAGAGTCGGAACTCTATGGCTAGTACGACGGCCCCGCCGGTTCGCTGGGCGGTCATCGGGGTGTTGAGCCTCGGCATGATCATCGCGTACGTGTCGCGTTCCGCCTTGTCGGTTCCCCTGGCACTGCCGGAGTTCATCAGGACCTTCCATCTCTCCATCACCGATAGGGGCGTGGTGAACTCGGCGTTTTTCTGGACCTATGCCGTGCTTCAGATACCGGCTGGCTGGGTGGTGGACCGGTACGGCGTCAAGTTTCCCTATTTGCTGGGCTTCGCGATTTGGTGCCTGGCGTCCGCGAGCACGGCCCTGACGCGGTCGATTCCGCAGTTGATCGTGGTGCAAGTTCTTTTGGGCGTCGGTCAGGCGGTTGTGGCCCCCGCCAGCTACCGGTGGATACGGCACCACTTCGTGGAGAAGGAGCGCGGCCTGGCGATCGCTCTATACATGACGGGCACAAAAATCGGGCCGGCTATCGGAGCTCCGCTGGCCGCGTGGCTGATCGGCATGTACGACTGGCGGGTGATGTTCGTGCTGATCGGACTGGGCGGCCTGATTTGGCTTGTACCCTGGCTCTTGCTGGTGAAGAATGACGACCGGCAAATCGAGCGGGCCGCTGTGAAGAAGGAAGGCACAAGGCCCATCCCGTTCGGCAGGATCATGGCCAGTCCGGTGGTCTGGGGCACCATCGTCGCGTCGTTCTGCTACATGTACTTCGTGTACTTCTCGATGACCTGGATGCCGGCCTATTTCATGGAGAGGCGTCACCTCTCCCTCGGAAAGATGGGCCTCTACACGTTCTTCAGCTTCGGCGGCATGGCCCTCGTGGCTACGCTGGCGGGGTGGGCGGCGGACCTGTTGATTGGGCGCGGGCATAACGCCGTGACGGTCCGAAAGTGGTTCACCATCGCCGGCTTCTCCATCGCCTGCACGGAACTGATCGGCGCGCGGGCGTCTTCGCTTGAAACGGCGCTGATCTTCGCGGTGGTGTCGCTTTCCGGCCTGGGGTTGGCCACGGCCAACTACTGGGCGCTCACGCAAACGCTGATTCCGGGCGCGGCCATCGGGCGGATTTCGGGGATTCAGAACTGCGCGTGCAGTGTCGCCGGAATCGTCGCTCCGATCCTGACTGGCTGGCTGTTGCAGAAGACCGGCAGCTACGAAGCCCCGATGATGGCGGTCCTGGTGGCGCTGCTGGCGGGCGTACTTTCTTACGCGTTCATGATCCGGGAGGAGTACGCTCCCAGGGCCAGCGTAGGGTGCCACTCCGCGTGAAGTTGTCGAGAAACATCGTCAGTTCATTGTCGACGCCGTCGAAGCAACCCAAAGACCAAGGCTGCGCCTGCGGTAAACAACCACGTAGCGGGTTCCGGAACTGTTCCGGTAAGGACGATGTCGTAGTTGACCAAATCGAAGTCAGGTGAAGTGAAAGCGTTACCGTCCCATCCCGCGACCGGGCTGGTTGAAGAAGGTTCAACGAGGTCGGTCGAAAACACTGGGTTGAAAATCTCGGAGTTCGAGCCATCGACGGGGTAGTTCTGGGAACGCGAAATTGCAAGATAGTAGATTCCAGCAGCCAACACCGTTCCACTTGTGGGGCATGGGTTCCCAGCGCCGGCCGAGGGCAAACAAGACAGCGTGTTCGCGCCGGAAATATCATCGTTCAGGTACACCCCAACACCGTTCCAGTCAAACAAGGTCAATACAGTGTCCGGTATGCCGAACGCGCCTGGCAGCACGGTGAGCGCCGAGAAGTTCTCAGGATCCATGTTGAGAATCCTAAACATGCTGACATCGTTCTGGTCGGTGCCGCTCAGCGTTCCGACAATCTCGGTCGGGAATAGACCCGTCAGGTCCTCGGCGGTGGCGAGGGTCGGGCCAGCGCCGCTGGCAACTATGAGGGCGGCAGAGCAAGGTGTGATCATGTACACAGTCAACGATAGTACGCAAATACCAACCAGTCTTCGCAATTCAAGCCTCCTCGGCTCATAGGTTCCGTCGTATTTTAATCGAACGGGCTACAAAAAACAACAGCCGATAGTACTAGTACGAATGTTTCGTGCGAATTGGTACTGATGTTCTTGTCAAAAGCACTTGACATTCCGCTGACATTGCTGGTATTCGAGTTAGATCGAGAGGAGTAGTGTCGTGATGCGCCTTTTCCGTATCCTCACCACCGTCGCGTTGATTTGCACCTTTGCGATCGCTCAGACTCGTTTCCCAGCGGTACCGGATATGTCTTCAGCCGCCTATCCCGGAACCGTTATGACCGCACCGTATTCGGCGCCCTCCCAGAGTACTTTAACGGGGCAGGTGCAACTGGCGGTCAAACTGCAAGACCCGCCGCTGGTGGTTGCAGTCGGCGCCAACGCCAAGCAAAATGGCATCACAATGACCGCGGGACAGCAGAGTGCCTACCTGGCGCAGTTGAAGCAGAAGCAGGACGCGGTCATGTCGCAAATACGGGGCCTCGGCGGGGTCGAGCTGGGGCGCGTCAGCAAGGGCCACAACGCGCTCATGGTATCGATTGATGCCCGCCGGCTTCCGGTGCTCCGCGGCATCAGCGGCGTAATCGCAGTGCGTCCGATTACCGACTACGAGGTCTCCTTCACCGGTGGTACACCAGCGCAACCCGACCTTGCGACCACGCTCGCCTACGTGGGTGGTGTGACGGCTCAGAACGCCGGTTACAAAGGCCAGGGGGTTCAGATTGCGATGTTGGACACCGGCATCGACTACACGCATTACAATTTGGGTGGATCTGGCAACGTCGCCGATTACGCCGCTGCGAAGGCCGTCGCCGGCGGAACGCCGCCGCCGAGTCTTTTCCCTACCAGCAAGGTAATTGGCGGTTTCGACTTCACCGGCGAGACGTGGCCTAATGGTCCCCTGGCGCCCGATGCGAATCCTATTGACCTCAACGGGCACGGCACTCTCACGGCTGATACCGCCGCCGGCCACAGCCTCGACGGAATTCACTTCGGGGCGGCGCCGGGTGCACAGTTGTACGCGGTTAAGGTCTGCAGTTCCGTGTCCACCTCTTGTAGCGGCATCGCCATGGCTGAGGGCATCGATTTTGCCCTCGACCCCAACAACACGGGCACTCTGAACAACGCGGTGGACATCATCAGCATGTCGACCGGCGGCGCCTTCGGGCAGCGGGAAGACGACGTAAGCGAGATGTTAACAGACGTGGTGAACTTCGGCGTGGTGAGCGTCATATCGGCTGGCGACGATGGCAATATTCCGTACATCGTGGCGCACCCGGCAGCCACCCCGGAAGTACTGTCGCTGGCGGCGACAAGCAGCGTTGTGGCGTTCGGAATTCCACTCGTTATCAATTCGCCCGGTAGCATCGCGGGCACGTACACCAACACGGCTACGGTCGACTGGGCCCCAGTCAACACCACCGTGACGAGCAACGTGGTCTATGTTGGAAGGGGCTGCCCCGCCTCAGGGGGGACTCCGGCCGACCCGTACCTCGCCAGCCCGTCGGGCGCTATCGCTCTCATCGATCGCGGGGTCTGCTCCGTGAGTCTGAAGGTCGATCGGGCGGCCAACGCCGGTGCGGTCGGCGTGCTGATCGGCCTGGTCGCGGCAGGCGATGCGGTTTCGTTCTCAAACGGCGGCGGATCGAATTTCGTTCCAACCCTGGTCATTACGCAGTCGACCAGCAATACGATCAAGGGCGCGCTGGGAACGTCCGCGGTCAACGCGACGCTGAGTTCGAGTAATGCGGTCAGCCTGGCGGGCAATGTCGCCAGCTATTCTTCGCGCGGTCCGAACTACAGCTACAACATGCTGAAGCCGGATATGAGCGCGCCCGGGACCATTATGGGCGCCCAGTTCGGCACTGGTAACGGCCAGTTCACGGAGAGCGGAACTTCGTTCGCGTGCCCGATCACGGCCGGATCCGCCGCGGTGCTTCTCTCCAAGAACCACAACCTGAGTCCGCTCGACGTGAAAGCGCTCCTGATGGAGAACACCGAGCCCGCCGTTTATAGTAATGCTCTCACGCAGCCCGGAGTGCTCGGGCCCTTGAGCCGTACCGGGGCGGGCGAGTTGCGCGTCGACCGGGCGGCGTCGTCAACCACCTCCGTTTGGGATGCGAGCAATCCGCTGTCGGTCAGCATGTCGTTCGGCACCTACCGGGTCAGCGCGAACCAGACATTCAAAAAGAAGGTGGTGGTTCGCAACTACAGTAACACCAGCCGTATCTATACGATCGGCAATGCTTACCGGGACGCGCCAAACACCACCGGTTTTACGCTCAGCTACCCGCCGGCGATTTCCGTGCCCGCCAACGGCAGCGCGAGCTTCACCGTCTCGGCCACCGTGAGTGCCGCTTCGCTTCCGAGTTGGACGCTGAACGGGGGATCCAACGGAGGCAGCGGCGATCTGCTCAACACCGTTGAGTATGCCGGTTACCTGACCTTCACCGATTCGAACGACACCGTTCACCTGCCGTGGCATATCCTGCCCCACAAGTCGGCCAATGTACAGACTGGCGCCGGCTCGCTGGTTTTGAACGGGAACATTGCTTCGCTCCCGATTTCCAACCTTTCCGCGCCGATCGACGGCCAGACGGATGCCTTCTCGCTGACTGGCACCGGGGTTCAATTTCCGCCTTCGGTGCTTCCGGCACCAGGCTCCGATTACGCTGTCATCAACCTACAGGCGACCGGAGTGCGATTGGTGTGTATCAGCAACTGCACGACCACACCAGTTTATGGCGTCCAGTTTGCGGTAACGACGTTCGGCCAGAGATCCCATCCCGACTATCCGGCCGAGTTTGACGTCGACATTGACGCAAACAACGATGGCCAGGCTGATTTTGTCGTCTTTAACGAAGACATCGGGTACGCATCTAGTGGCGTCAACTCCGGGCAGAACGGTGTGTTTGTGGCCAACCTTGCGGCAAATCCGCCTGTTCTTTCGGGTCCGTTCTTCTACACCAGCGCGGACCTCGACTCCGCGAATGCGATCCTGACGGTTCCGCTGAGCGCTCTTAGTCATGGCGCTGTGAGCGTGACAGTCAACCAACCGTTCACCTTCTCCGTTCTGGCATTCGATAACTACTACACCGGCAACCTGACCGATTCGATTACCGGGATGAAATACGAACTCGACATGCCTCAGGAGTATACAACGTCGAGTTTTGCCGTGACGGCCGGGACTTCCGGATCGATCCCCGTCGTTCCGAACAACGCCGCGCACCCGTACTTTAGTGCTCCATACAACGGCAACTCCCCTTCGCAGAAGGGAATCCTGTTCCTCTACACGAATGGAAAGACAGGGCAGGAATCCAGTTCCGTACTCGTCACTCCATAGCGGTGGCCTTCCGAGCGGCCAGCATCGCCCCGAGTGCGGCTCGTACCAGTATTCCTCCATGGGCGCGTCTGCGGCGCGGCCGTGGTCTGGTTGGGCTGCTTCAGCCGCGCGGTTTCCCGAAAGGCTTCCAGTTCGCCGGTTTGCGGAACGCGCGCCGGGCTTGCTCGATTTCGTTTCCTCGCATCCAGATTGGCCCCAAGTCCGCGTCGCCGAATCGCCGGCGTTCCGCCAGCGCAAGGTGCAGCACTCGGGTGGGATCGAACCCCATGATGGCGGCGCCGACGGCATCGACGGAGACGGCGTTGTTCCCGGCCACCAGTACGTTGTGGTGGACCGCGCGCGGGCCGGCGCCGGACGGCCCGCCACCCTCAAGGCCCCATGCGCCTCCCACAATCGCGTAGTCGGCCGGATGGTAGCTGAACAGGTCCACCACCACTTCATCGGGTCGGCCCAGCTTCAGCAGTCCGGTTTTCGGAAAACCATAGTGCGCGCCGGGCGCCACGCCCCAGTAATTCGCGACGGAGAGCGATACGCCGGTCTGTTCATCGGTAGCCAGCGGAGCCACGGAGACGATGCGGTCGCACTGCTGGATGGTTTTCGGGACGAAATACGCGCCCTCGGGGTTGTTCCGCGCCAGGGCCTTGCCATGCAGCGGGAGCGCGATGGACTCGTCGAAATTCAGATCGACCCGGTCGAAAGCTATCTTGGGGTACTTCCGCGATAACTCCCGGATCATCTTGTCGTAACTCAGCCCGCCGAACTCGCCGCCCCACTCTGTCGTCCAACCATCGACGGCCGCCTTGGACCTCTCGCGCGGCTGCCATTCACCCGATCCTTCGGCGATGGTGAATCGCGCGCCGCACTTGTGCTCGACCAGGAATTCGATCAGGCTGCGCACCAGGCGGAGGTCCGTGACCGAGCCGCGAAGGTAGCGATGACGATCGCCGCCACCATCGCCACCAGGTCCAGGTTCGTAACAAGTCTCAATCCTGGGTTTGATCACGACCCAATCATCCGAAGCGACGATGGCGGCGAGACCGCCGCGCCGGGTGGTCCCCAGAGAGATGGCCTTGCGCAGCATCGCATCGATCTGGCCGGCAGTCAGTTCGACATCTACCGGCGAAGGATCGGCGAGACCCTGGATCTTGGTTCCGTCGTGGTCTTGGCAACCCGTGAAACTCGACAGGACGATACCCACGCGAGGCGTCGTATCCTGAGTCGCCCCGGCGGTCGCGACGTCCTGCTCTTGCTTCTCTTGCCCGCGGCCCCAGGCGCGGCCCAACGCCGCGAGGGCCGGAGCCGCTTTCAGAAGACTCCTCCGCAACACCTTGCAATCCGCTCCTGTGGGAGGTTAACACACGGCAACGGGAAGGGCCATCTATGAACACCCTGGCCGATGGCGCCGATTCCAAATTTGGAATCCAAAATTACCAATATTGGGCGATTAGGGGTAACTTGGTGTGGCGCAGTGGTGAGTAACGCGGTAGGTAACGGTGTTAACACTCGAAGAAGGTCTTGTTCTTGCCGTTGTAGACCTTGGGGATGTAGACCGGGCCTCCGAACGCGCCGCCCCGGCGGTCGAATGAGAAAGAACTCCAACCGAAACTGGAGCTACGCCTTCTCGGTGATGGTTGGATACGGTCGAGGTCCCGTAGACTACGGTCCCGCCACTGAATATTTGTTCTCGGGCAATCGGGCTTGCATCCCTTGTTTCTCAACTGATTACCAAATACATAATGGAATCAAGCGAAAAAACTGTACAAAAGGCCCGCTTCGCCTTAAAATTGCAAATAGTGGTCAGGCATCGCCGGCAATATTGTTGTGCCGGAGGCTTACGCCGAGGTGTCGGCACTTAGGACTCACGCGCAAAGACGGAAGTTCTGCATCTGATTGTGAAAGGGGTCTTTCAATGTCAATTCGTTTACGAGTGTTATTTCTAGTCCTGGCTCTGGCGGGTTCGCTAGCGGCACAGGAGACACGAGGCAGGGTGCAGGGGGATGTCCGCGATCCATCCGGCGCCTTGGTAGCCGGTGCAACCGTCACGCTGTCGAACGACGATAGCGGGATCCGCACCGTGAAGTCCACAAGTGAGGCCGGTCACTATCTGTTCGATATGGTGATTCCCGGCCATTACACAGTCACCGTCGAAGCCGCGGGATTCAAGGCTTTCGTGCAAAAGAACATCCTGGTCGAGGTCAGAGGCGACATCGAGGTTGACGGCACTCTTGAGGTGGGCAGCGCGAAAGACGCCATTACGGTGGAAGCGGCTCCCGTGAGCGTCGAGTTCAACACTTCGACCATGTCGAACACCGTCGACATGAGGATGGCGGACTCGCTGCCGGAAATCAGCCGGAATCCGTTTATGATGGTCAGTCTGGACCCGGCGGTAGTGGTCCGTTCCACCACCCAACAGGAGCCCTTCCATTTCTGGGCCGCCAACCAGTTCGACATCGGCGGGGGTACCTACGACATGAACGACATCATTCTGGACGGGTCGCCAAACATGACGGTGGCAAAATCGGGCTACACGCCGCCACTGGATGCGGTTCAGCAGACCAGCGTGCAACAGAATGCGGTGGATGCGGAGTACGGGCACAGCTCGGGCGGAGTCATTGGCCTTATCACGAAATCCGGCACCAACGAATTCCACGGCACGGCCTATTACATGAACCGCAACCCGGACATGAGCGCCCTGTCCGACCGCACTACTTTTACCGCCAACCTGACGCGCCAGAACACCTTTGGCGGCACCGTCGGGGGCCCCATCCGAAAGAACAAGCTCTTCACCTTCTTCGCGTACGAACATATCAAACTGTCCAACCCTTACGGGAGCCGAATTGAGACGCTGCCGACCGCGGCCGAGCGCACCGGGGATTTTTCGAAGCAACTGAACAACGCAGGCGCTCTGTCCGTGATTTACGATCCCTGGACCACGCAGACCAACGGGAGCACCGTTACGCGCACGCCTTTCGCGGGCAACGTGATTCCGGCCTCGCGGATCGATTCTACCTCGGCGCAGATAATGAGCTACCTGTGGCAGCCCAATAACCCCGGTACCGGTGTGACGGGGGCCAACAACTCCTCGAACTACCTGTATGACATTTACCCGTACTACAACTTCATGGACCGGACCGATTACAACATTACGGATAAGCTGAAGTTCTTCGCGCGGTACAGCTATTTGCACACCACGGAAACGACTTCCGACTATACCGGGACCGGCTCGGTGATGCGCTACTTCCAGGGCTCGACGCGCAACGCGGTGAATGCCAGCGGCGACCTGGTGTGGACCATCAACCCGACCACGGTGTTCGACGTCCACACGGCTTACAACGGCATCAACGATTCGTTCGATTCTCCGTCGACCTACCTTGGGGCAGCCGGACTTGCCAAACTGTGGCCCAACAACTGGTACGCGCCGTACGCGCCCAATAATCCTCAAGTCTACTTCCCGAACATCAACATTACCGCGGGCGGCGGCCTTAACTTTATGTCCAGTGTTCTCACCTACTGGATTCAGACGCCCCAGACCCCGTCGGTGGCGGCCAAGCTTTCCAAGGCCATCGGCCGTCATTACCTGAGATTCGGCGGGGAGTTCCGCAAAGAAGAGGTGGACGCGCAACGGCCGATTTTCACGCAATTCACGTTTGACGCGGGCCTGACTGCCAACACCTACAACTCGCCCAATACGGCGGTCAGCGGCAACGGCTGGGCCACGTTCCTGCTGGGTGCGTTGGACAACGTTTCGACCACCAACACCGCGGTGGCCGAGAGCATTCCGTTTCAGCACATCAAGTCCACGTTTTTCGGATACTATGTGCAGGACGACTTTAAGGTCACCTCGCGGCTGACGCTCAACCTGGGCCTGCGCGGGGAGTACAGCGGGCCGCTGGTGGATTCTCAGTACCGATTGAGTCGCGGGCTCGACCTGACGACTCCCATTCCAGCACTGTCGGGCGCCAACGCTCCGGCAATGCCGGCGGCGGTCACCGCGTTACGGACTTCCAACCCCATCTACAACGGGGCCTGGATCTTCACCGATTCCAGCCACGCGGGCAACTGGGATCCACCGAGCGTGTTGTTGGAGCCTCGTATAGGCATGGCTCTCCGGCTGAATGATAAGACGGCAATCCGCGCGGGGTGGGCGCGCTACATCGTTCCGGCCACGCTCACCAACGGATTCGGCAGTACTCTGCTTGGGAGCGTAGATTACAGCGGTTTCAGCGCTATTACGAACACGGTTGCGGCAATACAGGGCGTGCCGCAGGAGACCCTCTCGAATCCCTTCCCCACCGGGCTGGTGCCGGCGGCAGGCAAATCCTACGGGACGTACACCAACATGGGCACCAGCACGGCCCTCTGGTACGACCCGGATTTCAAACCGCAAACCGACGACCGTTTCAACGTCAGTGTGCAGCGCCAACTGCCGTCGCATGTAGTTCTCGATGTCACGTACTTCATGCAGTTGAGCCGGAACGTGCCGTATACCCTCAATGTGAACCTGGCGGACCCGAGCATCGCGTACAAGAACGGCAACGCGACCACTGCCAAGGTGAACAACCCCTTCTACAACCTGCTGTCCGCCAGCCAGATGCCGGGCACTCTGCGGACGCAGGCCACGGTTGCGGTAAGCGCCCTGCTGACGCCGTATCCGCAATACGGCACGCTCAGCCAGTGGTTTACGCCGGGCGCGGGCGACCATTACAACTCGCTCCAGATCTCGGCCAGGCGCGCGTATTCGAGCGGCCTGACCGTGATGTTGGGGTTTAACTACAACCACGAAGTCGCGCAAGGCTATTACAACGACATCGCCACCTTCGCGCGGGACTTGACGTGGATCCCCGCGCAGACGTCGAAGGCGCGGATGACGGGTGCGGCCATTTACGAGTTGCCTCTCGGGAAAGGCCGTCATTTCATGAACAACGTGAATCCGTTGGTGAATGGCGTCTTGGGAGGCTGGAACGTGAGCGCTGTGTTCACGTATAACACCGGTATTCCAATCCGCCTTGGCGCGGCAACGGTCACTGGCGACCCGGCGCTCTCCCACCCAACCAGCGGCAAATGGTTCGACACCAGCATGGTTTCGGTGCTGCCGTCCTTCACGGTGCGCACCAATCCGATTCAGTACAGCGACCTGGTGGGTCCGCGCATGGTCAACCTCGACATGGTGCTGGCCAAGCAGTTCCGGATCGTCGAACGGGTCAAGTTTGAGCTGCGGATGGAGGACTACAACGCCCTGAACGCGTTCACTCCCACCACTCCGAACGTCAGCATCGGCAATGCCAATTACGGCAAATGCGTGGGCGCGCTGGCCGGCACCTCCGGCCGCCAGATTCAGCTCAGCGGCCGCTTTACGTTCTGAGTAGCGCCGGTGGCTTGCCACCGGCGCCGTTGCGACGCGAAAAACACCGGTGGCAAGACCACCGGCGCTACTGCTCCGGCAGAGCGTTCATGCCGTAGCGCTTGGCCTCGGCCTCCATCAGCCGCGTCAACTGGGCTTTGCGGTCGTCGGGCAGCCGCGATGGCGTGTAGCGTGCGATGAGGCGTTCCACCTCGCGCGACGCGCGTTCCCGCAAGGTCGGCTTCCCGTCCTTGGCCCAGCGCACGCGGCTGGCGCGATCGATCACCGGGCCGGGGAATGCGATCTCGCTGCGCAGGTAGCGGCGAGTGTGGTCGGCAATGAGAAGATGCTTGTCCCGCAGTAACTCCTGAAGGATGGGGAGGGCCGGGAAATCCTCGCGTGGCTGGATGCCTTCGAGCAGGCGGTAGGTCATGCCGCAGATCTCGTTATCGACCACCAGTTTCTCGAGGCTCTGGCAGCTCTCGAAATCCAGCATCCCCGGCCCGGAAATGCTGTTGATTCCCGACAGGGCCCCCAGCATGGCGCCCATGCCGGTTTCGAGGCCCGCCTGGGCGTCCAGTTGCTTGGCGTCGCTTAGCGCCATATAACCCTGGGTGGGCATGCCGAGGCTCTTTCCAACTTCGCTGTTGGCGCAATTGAGCATCATGGTCTCAACGGCGCCCATGGGCGTGGTCTCGTAGCGGACATCGAAAATGGCCGGCGATCCTCCATAGAGCACCGGGTGTCCGGGGTTCGCCAGTTGGCTGATGACGACGCCGCTTAGGGTCTCCGCGGTTTGCTGAATCAGGCTTCCGGCCAGCGTCACCGGCGCCACGAATCCACTGAGCGGCATGGAGACGAACTCGACGGGGATGGACCAGCGCGCGCAGTCCACCAGGTTCTGGCTGGTGACCGCGCTCCATTTCAGCGGAGCCGTGGGGCAGCAGGAGAAGACGCACAGCGGTTTTTCGCGCAGGGCCTCGACGCTGCCGCGCACGGCGAGTTGCAGGTCGCGCATCACCTCGAACGCCTCAATGGTGAAGGCGCCGGTCACCACGGGCTTCTCTCCGTACAGCAGGCTCAGGTAGAGGCGGTAGCTGTCGGCGATCCTTTCATGCACGTCCGCGGGAATGAAGGCGGTGCTCTGGGAAGCGATGTGAGGGAGGCCGCTGGTGAGCTTCACGTAGCGGACGTAGTCCGCGGTGGTGGGCGGGCGCATTTCGCCGGTGGCGCCATCCAGGATTTGGATCGCCGCCGAGCCCGGCGTGAAGTAGACGTTGTCGCCCGAGAAGTCGTGGGTCGGGTTGCCCAACACGTCGAACAGACGGAAGGAATGCGGGACTGTCCGCAAGGCCCGGTCGATGAGGCCTTGGGTGAGACGAACGCGGGCATCCGGACCACCGGCCTCGGCGCCGTGATCGCAGAGCATGGCAGCCACGGCTTTGTTATGGATCTCGACGCCCAGCGTGCAGAGGAGGCCGCGCGCTTCGGCCACCACGTTGGCGATCAGGTCGTCGCTCAACAGTCTGAGTACGGGTCGCATGGGAGGGTGGCTCAGGTTGATGGTAGCGCAGGCACGTTGCGGCGAGTGAGGCGGTGTGCTATGTGTGGGTTAGACTATCGACCCGACTGAAACCGCCCCGCTTGAGCCAGTAGCGGGGGTTCATCATAATCTTTTCGAAGGATGGCATCCTGTGGAAGCTGTCAATCGCAAACTTATTCGTCCGTCTCTTAACGAGATCAAAGAACAGATCGCGCCTCCCCGCCGGGCCCCGCAGCAGAAGAAGCCTGTTCCGCCGGATCAGACCAATGCGGAAAATTTTTACTACGTGAAACAGATGCAGGCCAAGACCGCCATGGTCTTCGTGCTGCGCGATGGAGAAACACTTCACGGAACCATCGAATGGTACGACCGGTGCTGCCTGAAGGTGAATCGCACGGGCGAGCCCAACCTGCTGCTCTACAAGCCTTGTATCAAGTACATGTACAAGGAGGGGTGAGAGGCGGAAAATGCGTCTGTCCCCTTTTCCCTCTTAGGCGGTATTCCCGGCGTTCTCCAGCTTCGCGGAAGCGCTGCTTTTCCTCTTCGGTTTCCGGAATTACGGGCGCAATCGCAGCGGTGTTTCCGTTCTCATCGAGCGCCACGAACGTCAGGTAGGCGGAGCAGGTATGCAGCCGCTCGCCGGTCATGAGGTTCTCGGTGACCACCTTGACTCCCACTTCCATCGATGTGCGGAAGACCCGGTTCACCGAGGAGCTGAGGATGATCAGCTCCCCGATATGGACCGGGTGGAGGAAATGCAAACTGTCGACGGAAGCCGTGACGACGGGCTTGCGCGCGTGCCGCATGGCGGCCATGGCGCCCGCCACGTCCACCAGGTGCATGACCTTTCCGCCCAGGACGTGACCCAGGCCGTTGGCGTCGTTGGGCAGCGCCAGCTCGGAGTATTCCGACACCGATTCGCGCACCGGTTTGCCTTCCATCATGCCACCCGATTTCGACGCCCTCTGCGGCGCAGATAGCTCTCGACATAGGCCTGCGCCTGGCGGCTCACGGTTTCGCCGGGAGGAGGATTCACGAATGCTCCCCCGGCCACGGAGTACTCCAGCGGCCCGTGAGCAAACGGATGGTGATCCCGCTCCAGGACGTAGTAGATTCGGAGGGAAGCGCCCTGATCCCGCGAGAGGGTAAAGCGCACCGCGTCGGGACCGTCGCCGGATGGGAAGCGGGCGCATGTTCCGCGCGCATAGCCGAGGTTGCAGAGCCGCTGGAGCACGGCTTCGTCCGGCTGCCAGGGCAGATCGGGAACCGCCCGGCACACGCCCGCCCATCGATCGCCCAGCGGCAGAATCGCAGTGCCGGCCCGCGGTTCCACCGGATAGAAGTAGGGGCAGGACATTTCGGGGGTATGGTAGCACAAGACATGGCGAGCACCGGCGCGGCTTCAAACAGCACCAGGTCCACGTCGGCGAAGGGCCCCACGCGCCGCTGATGCCAGCCGGCGAATTCGGGACGGCGCGCGAACCAGTCCCGCCAGAAGTTCACTTGCGGTCCCCAGCCGTAAATCAGGAAGCGTCGCGAGGAGGAAAGCGCGCCTTGTGCCAGCGCGGAAGCTTGGGATTCGGCTTCCGGGGAATTCTCGAAAGGAAACAGGTAGACCTTCCCCGAAATGGGATAGACCGCCAGGTGCGCGTACAGGAATCCAGGCAGCGGGTAGTCGGGCCGCCAGGCCGGCGGCCGGGCCTCAATGAACGGACTGGGGCAAATCACGGGGATCTCCCCCGCGGCTTCGAGTTGGTTGACGGCGCCCGCGGCCGCGCGCCAATCGGAGTTGTGGTGCCTCGGCCAGGGCTGGCGCCATTGTCCCTGAAAGAGAAACCCCGCGAGGGCCAATACGACCGAGATCCGCCGCCACTGCCCAGCCGGAATGAACAGTGCCGCCATCGCCGTGGAGGCGAGCGTCGCGCCCGGCAGCGCCAATTGCAGGTAGCGCGGGACAAAAACCGCGTCGCCGGTCAGCCAGGAAAACGCGTACAGGAGGACCGGCTGGCATAGCCACCATGCGGCGATGAGAACGATCGTGGATAGGGAGAGCTTCCGCGCATCCGGCCGCCACCGCCGCACGCGGGCGATCAGCCATGCGGCCAGAGCGCATCCCAGGACGAGCGTCAATTCCAGAGAGCGGAGGAATTGCCAGAGCGGCGGCAAGGGGGCGATGACGTGCGCGCGCGCGTCGCGCAGTAAAGAGAGCGTCTGCGCCATAACCGGCAGCAGCGCGGAGGCCCAGAGGCAGAAGATCAAGACCGCGCGCCTCCAATTCACAGGAGTCTCGCCGCGGGCCACGCGCGCCGCGGCATAGAGAACAAATACCAGGCACGAGGGCCAGAACAGCAGGTGAATGTACTCGACCAGCGCGGCACTGGCGGCGAACAACAGCGCATCGCGCCATCCTCCGAAGTCCAGCCACCTCACCAGGAACAGCAGGGCGGCCGCGAACACGCACATGCCCAGCGCGTAAGGCCGCGCGTTGGCGGCCTGGTAGTTCAGGCCCGGCAGAGCGAGGCACGCAAACACCGCAAACCACGCCGCTTCCGGATGGATCAGCCGCCGCGCAAGGCCGGCCAGGAGCACGAGGAATCCGGCCATGGCCAGAATGGACGGCAGGCGAGTGGCCACCTCGGAATATCCCAAGACCGCGCCATTGATCCGGATGACGGGGTAGTACCAGGAGCGCCACGCCTGCGGCGCCGCGTCGGCCAGCGATGGGTGATTCGAGCCCTGCTGCGCGACAAAAACAGTGGCCATCTCATCCAGCCAGAAGCTCGAAGGCAACGGCATGAACCAGAGCCGGACGAGGCACAACGCCAGCAGGAGCGGCAACAGCCACGCCCCGGTGAAGGATGACCGGCCGCTACCCAAGATCGTTCCGAAGCACGATGCGATAGCGGGCTTTGCCGGCCTCCAGGTGCGCTAGCGCTTCATTGGCCCGGCTCATGGGAAACTCCTCGGTGACCGGACCGATCTGGTGCCGGGAGCAGAAATCCAGCATAGTGGCGACGGTAGCCGGAGCCCCCGAAGGCGACCCGCCCACCGACCGCTCGCCGGCGATCAACGGAAATGCTGGAATGGGCAGCGGCTCGGGCACCACACCCACGATGTGAAGACGCCCTTTGGGAGCCAGCGCCGACAGATATGCCGTCCAATCCAGGCCCGCGTTTACCGTCGACAGAATGAAATCGAAGCTCCCGGCCGACAGCCTCAACTGTTCCGCCGAATGCGTATCCACCACGTGGTGGGCGCCCATCCGCCGGGCCTCGTCCGATTTTGAAGCGGAAGAAGTGAACGCCGTCACGTCGCATCCCCACTTGTTCAGGAATTGCAGCGCCATGTGCCCGAGGCCGCCGATTCCGACGACGCCCACCTTATGCGTGGGCAGCACGCCGCATTCGAGAAGCGGGTTGAATACCGTGATTCCGCCGCAAAGCAACGGCCCGGCCTTGGCCACATCGACGCCCTCCGGAATCGGAGTAGCCCAGCACCAATGGCAGCGGACTTTGGTGGCGAAGGCGCCATGCCTGCCGACGATAGTCTGTTCCAGGCTCTGGCACATGTTGTGATTGCCGGTGAGGCAGTGGCGGCAGTGCAGGCAACTGCCGGCATTCCAGCCCAGCCCCACGGTTTGTCCGATGCGAACCGACTTGGCGCCGCGGCCCATAGCGGAAATCTTTCCAATGGCCTCATGCCCAGGGACCAAGGGATACTGCGTAATCTGCCAGTCGTTATTCAACATCGAAAGGTCGGAATGGCAAATGCCGCAGTACTCGACGTCGATTTCGACCTGCTCGTCTCCCAGAGGCCCCGGGTCGTAGACCAACGGCCCCAGTTTTCCGCGCGCCTGCCGCGCGGCCAATGCATGAATCTCAGCCATGTGAATTATGTGCTCCCTGCGTAGATGGTAGCAGGAGCGCTGGGACGCTCGCGCTCAGTGGGGAGCCAGGCTCCCCTTCGTGACCACGTTCTTGAGCAGCCACACGCCCGGCAAGCACAGCGCCATGATTAGCGCTGTCCAGCAGAACAGATCTACGTAGGCCCCCAGGTAAGCCTGCTGAAGCAGCATGCCATGCAGCAGCCCATATGCCTGCATGTGGGCCTGTGGTTCTGCGGTGTATCGGCTCAGCCCGGCTGCAATCCCCGAGAGGCGCTGCTGAAACGCCGGATCGTATGGCGTCATATGACTGACGAGATTCGCCTGGTGGGTCTGGGCCATGCGCGCCAGGTATGTCGTGGAGACGGATATCCCGATACTGCCGCCCAGGATACGCATGAGGTTGAAGATTCCGCTGGCGTTGCCGATCTTCTCGTTGGGAAGCGTTCCGACCGAGATGGCCATGAGAGGGACCATGACAAGCGCCATGCCCACACCCTGCAACACATTGGGCCAAACAATCGCCGCCATGGAGACGTCCAGCGTCAGGTTTCCAAGCATCAACGTGGATCCCGCAAGGCAGGCTATGCCCAGCGACATCAGCCACTTGCTGTCCACATAGGACATGAGGACGCCAACAATCGGCATGGCGATCATGGCCCCGACGCCGCGTGGCGCCGTCGCCAGACCGGAGCTTTGAGAAGTATAGCCGAGCAACGTCTGCAGGAACAGGGGGAGCATGGCGAGAGCGCTGTACACGCCCGCCATAAGAACAGTCATCATGCCGGTGCCGACCCAGAAATTCCGGTTTCGGAAAACACGTAAGTCCACGATGGGCTCCGGTGTGCGCAATTCCCGCACGATCAGCACTGCCAGAGCCCCAACCGAGATGATGCTGAACCAGGTGATCCAGGTGCTCGCGAACCAATCCTCTTCTTGCCCCTTGTCCAGGACGACCTGGAGAGTGGCCAGCCAAACAGTAAGCAGCCCGAAGCCGATTCTGTCGATCGTGCCCGGCCTGGAATTCTTGATATACGGCGGGTCTTCGACGTAGCGTGCCATCAGAAAGATGGCGAGGACCCCGATGGGGATGTTGATGTTGAAGATCCAGCGCCAGGAGTAGTTGTCGGTCAACCATCCACCTACATATGGGCCGATGACGGGAGCGCCCACGATTCCCAGGCCGTACATCGCCATTGCCATTCCCTGTTTCTCTCGCGGGAAGCTCTCCAGAAGAATGGCCTGGGAGAGCGGCATTAATGCGCCGCCGCCAGCCCCTTGCAGGATGCGGGCCAGGATGAGCGCGGGCATGGACGGGGCCAACCCGCATAGGAACGATGCGGCCGTAAACAGACCGGTGCAGATCAGCAAAAAGCGCTTTCGGCCGAAGCGGAGGGAGAACCAACCGCTGGCAGGAAGCACAATGGCATTGGCGACCAGGTAACTTGTCAGGACCCAAGTAGCCTCTTCGTTGGTGGACGACAGGCTGCCCGCCATGTTGGGCAGCGCCACAGACGTAATCGTCGTGTCCAGGACCTCCATGAACGTCGCTACCATGACCGCCATGGCGATCAGCCACGGATTGAAGCTGGGACGCCATTCAGCCGGACTGTTCTCGGTGGAGTGCGTATTCACCGGACCTTGACCTCGGGTTCCACCGACATGCCCGGCCCGATCCGATATCCGGCCGGCGGAGGCTCATCGAGCACGATCTTGACCGGCACTCGCTGGACCACCTTGACGTAGTTGCCGGTGGCATTCTCGGCCGGGAAAAGGCTGAAGCGCGCGCCGGTTCCGCTCTGGATGCTCTCCACGTGTCCGCGCAGCCGGAGTTGCGGATACGCATCCAGCTTCAGCGTCACCGGCTGCCCCGGCCGCATGTGCGTCAGTTGCGTTTCTTTGAAGTTGGCGACCACCCAGAGTCGATCCGGCACGAGCGCCATCAGCGGCTGGCCGGGTTGCACGAAATTGCCCGGTTCAACCGACTTGCGCGTGATGTACCCCGATTCGGGTGCGTAGATGCGGGTGTAGGAAAGAGCCAATGCCGCTTGCTCGACCGCGGCGCGCTGCTGCTCGACCTGCGCGCGAAGAGATGACACATCGGCATGCCGCACCTGAATCTGCTGCGGCGCGGATTTGGCTTCGCTCACCCGGCCTTGCGCCTGCACTACCTGCTTTTCCGCCTGGCGGAAGCCGGCCTGTGTGGAGGCCTGCGCTGCCCGCGCCTGCGCCAGATGCGCTTTGGCGGCTTCGGTCGCCTGCCGGGCTGCTTCTTGCGCCGCCGCGGCTGCCCGGGCCTGCGTTTGCGCGCGGTCCAACTGCTGCTTGGAGACCTCATCTTTGGCGTACATTGCCCGATAGCGGACGGCATCCTCGGCGGCACGGCTGGCTTCCGCCTCGGCGGCTGATTGCTGGGCTTCCGCCTGGCGGATGGCCGCCTCGGCAGCGCGAATCGCAGCGGCATCCTGCGCGGCGTGCGCCTGTAGGATCTGCACCTGGTCCCGAGCCGCGTCAGCCGCGGCGCCGGCCTCAACCAGGACAGCGTCGGTTACGGTCGAAGTGAGCAGCAAATTCGACTGCGCGCCATCCGCCCGAGCGGAAATGTCCGCCAACCGAGCCCGCGCTTCCGCCGCCCGCGCCTCATAATCCCGCGCGTCAATTTCCGCGATCGGGTCCCCGCGGTTCACATGCTGGTTGTCCTGCACCTGTACCCGGAGCATCTGGCCCCCAACCCGCGGACTGACCTGAATCACGCTTCCCTCTATGAAAGCGTTGTCGGTGGATTCGTAAGCCCGCGAATGAAGGTAGTACAGGCCTCCGGCCACGGCGGCGATTGCCGCCAATCCGATGCCTATCAACCAGGCCGCGCGCTTGCGTGGCTGTTTAACCTTCGCTGTGTCGTCGATGAGAATCTCGCTCGTCATCTTGTTCTCCGGATTGGCCCTCTAGAAAGCAAAATCCCCAGGGCGCCCCAGGGCTGAAAGTAGATTCAGGCGCGCTATGTTGAACTGGGCCAGGCTGAATACCGCCATTTGCCGGGCGTTTTCCAGGGCGGTTTGGGCGCTGGTCACTTCGATGTTGTCCGCCACTCCGTTCTGGAACCGGTCCTGCGCCAGCGAGAGTTCCCGCTGGGCCAGGTCCAGGTTCTTTTGTGCGGCCCGCATCTGTTCCTCCCGAGTTGCCAGGTTGTCGAGAGCTTGCCGTACGTCCTTCTCCACGGCGGCTCGAAGGTCGGATAGCTGCATCTCCGCCTGGCGGACCTGGCTGGTCGCGACCTGCACCTCCGACCGTGTGCGCCCACCGTCGAAGACCGGGACATCGATGCGGATGCCAATGCTGCGCGTCGGCAGGTTCACTTCGTTGGGCTTCAATCCGCTGTCGCCGTAGTCGCCGAATGCCGCGATCGTTGGCGCCCATCCCCCGATGGCGGCGCCGCGTTCCGCTTCGGCGATGCGCAACTGTTCCGAGGCTACGGACAACTCCAGTCGGCCGGCAAGCGCCTGCCGTATGGCTTCGCCGGCCTCCGGTGGCGGCTGCGGCGCGAATCGCATCGCATCGGCGGGGGACATCTGCGCGTAGAGCGGCGCGCCGATCATGCGAAGCAGGTTTAACCTGGCGGTATCCAGGTTGGTGCGGACTTGGGCGAGCTGCACCTGCTGGCTCGCCAGACGCGTTTCGGCCCGGGCTACGTCGAGCCCGGTGGCGATGCCGGCATTTCGCTGGTTCGCGGCCAGATCGAGAAGCCGCCGGGCGAGCTGCACATTGGCCTCCGCCGCCGCGACCGACTGACCGGCCTCGAGCAGCCCGATATACGCCAGGGTGGTAGCCGTGGTGACCTGCTGCTCCGCCAGCCGGCGCTGCTCTACCGCGAGTTGGACGCCATAGCGCGTCGCCTGATAATGGCGAATCGAAGCCAGGTTGAAGAGGCTCTGCACCATTTCGAAGCGGGCGTCGAAACGGTTGAAGGGTCCGATAAAGGCCGGGATGCCGGGGAAAACGGAAGACGATAGTCCTTGTGCCGCCAGATTAGTCGTGAGGTTCATCTGGTATGCGGCGCCGCTGACATTCGGCAACAGCGCTGAAAGCCCGATTCCCCGTTGCGCGCGCGATTCGTTGGTCCGCTCCCGCGCCAGGTTTGTCCGTAAATTATTCTTCAGTGCCTGGTCGATTGCCTGCGCCAGCGTCAACCCCGGCGGGGCAACGGCGGTCTGCGCGTACGCTCCCGCCGCAAGCAGCAGCGCGGGAAAGAGTCTGAATGACGGTCGATGTTTGAGCATCTCTCTTTTCTCTATCGGCTTATCGAAATGCAATCTACACGCCACGCTTTCAGACGTGGAGTGAAGGACTTACAGGCGTACTGCCGATGATTCCCCGGTCAGTTTCGGCATCTGCCGATCAACTGCCGAGATCACCGGTACTGGTGCTCGATATTGAGCTTCTTCATGCGGGATTGGAGGGTGGTGCGCCGCAGGCCCAGACGGGCCGCAGCGCCGTTCGGACCCGAGACCTTCCCGCCGGATTCGCGCAAAGCCCGCAGAATCCGCTCGCGCTCGGCGGATTCCTCCAGCCGGGGCGTTCCGAGGGAAGGAAAAGACGATTTCGCAGTTTCCGGGAGCGCGACCTGCAGCACGCGGCCGGGGCTGAGGATGACGGACCGCTCAATTAGGTTCTGCAACTCGCGGATGTTGCCCGGCCATTCGTAGTTCGTCAGGGCTTCTATCGCAGCCGAGGGAATCGATTCGATGGGACGGTTTATCCGCTTGGCGTGTTTCTGCGTGAAGTAGCGGATGAGCACGGGGATGTCTTCTTTCCGTTCCCGTAGCGGAGGAACCGTCAAGGGAAACACATGCAGCCGATAGTAGAGATCGCTGCGGAACTTGCCTTCGTCGACCATTTGCTTGAGATCGCGATTTGTGGCGGCGATGAAACGGACATCCACACGAATGGTCCGGTTGCCTCCGAGCCGCTCGAGTTCCTGCTCCTGGATGGCGCGCAGCAGCTTGGATTGCAGCTCGAGAGGTATCTCGCCGACCTCGTCCAGGAACAGCGTGCCCTGGTGCGCCAGCTCGAAGCGGCCGATCTTTTGCGCGAAGGCGCCGGTAAACGATCCCTTCTCGTGACCGAATAATTCGCTCTCGAGCAGAGTCGCCGGGATGGCGGCGCAATTCACTTTGATAAACGACCGTTGGCTTCGCCCGCTCAGGTCGTGCAGCGCGCGCGCGACCAGTTCCTTGCCAGTTCCCGTTTCGCCCTGGATGAGCACCGTGGCATCGGTCGGAGCCACAACCTGAATGGCTCTGAGCACGGACTGAAACGCGGGGCCCTCCCCGATCATGTTTCCCAGGTTCTGATCGAAGCGGATCTCGTCTTCGAGGTATAGCTTTTCGGTGGCGAGCTTGTCCTTGATCTGCGAGATCTCGCGGTAGGCGAGCGCGTTTTCGGTGGCAATGGCAATTTGGCGCGCCACCTGGACCAGCAGGTCTACCTCATCCTCGGTGAACGGCTCGCTGCTCTTGCGAGCCAGACCGAGAACTCCCGACATTCCGTTGGGGCCGGCCAGCGGAATGGAACAGCCCGAGTCAAAGCCCAGACCCGCGAGTTTGCGATAGAGCGGAGACGGAAAGCGTTCGAAGTCGACTCCGGTAGTAACGACGGGTTTCCCGGTGGCCAGCACCTCGCCTGCGGGGAGACCTTCCGGACGGGCCGAAGTCTCGTCGGGCTCGAACTGGATGCCGGCCGGCGAGTGCAGCCCTTTCAGGTGCATTTCTCCGGTAGCTTTGTCCAGGAGCGTCACCGCCGCGAAATCGTGCGCTACCACACGGTTGAGCTGTTCGGATATGGCCGAGAAGAGATCGTCCATGGGCAGCTTCGAGACCAGGGCGTTGGTGATCTCGAACAACACCCGCATCCGGTCGCGTTCCCGCAGGAGAGCCTGCCTGGCAAGGTATCCGTCCACCGAGACCGCAAATTCCGACGCGACCCGCTGCAGGAATGCCAGCGCTTCGCCGTCGGGCTGAAAGGGCGCCATGAATCCGAACCCCAGTATCCCGAGCCGGCGGTCGCCGTTGGTAAGAGGCACGAGGATCAAGGCGTGGATGCCCTCTTTCAGCGCCTCCTCGATCGGGTCGTCCGGCCGGGTGGCCTCTTTTTCGAGTGGCGACAATACCAGTGGCTTCTGCTCGCGCCAGGCCCACGCGCCGGCGTGGTCGCCGTCCGCGGGAAGGACGACTTCCCTTTCCTTGAACGGCCTGGTCGCGCTGACCGCATGCACGCGAAGTTGGTCGTGAACGGGATCGTGGAGAACCAGGGCCAGGAAGTCGAACGAGACAACGCGGCGCAGCGCGCCCGCCAACGAGTTGCAGAGAGTCTCCAGATCGGTGTGCCCGGCGATCGATTGGGAAAGATCGAAGAGCACCTTGTAGACCTCCGAATCCGGAGTCCCCATAGCAACGATGGTATCAGGCGGATTCATTCGTCGAAGCTGCCCGTGGTCCCGCGGAATTCGCTCGCCGCCTGGGCTGAGGCACGTCCACCATCGACAACAGCAGGCACATTCCAACCAGCGCTCCCAGGCGCCATACGATCCACATAACGGAACCGATGAGTGCACGTCGGTTTCCAGGAGAACCCCCAGTATTCCCATGCTCGGATTGCCGGTTGCCCGTCGTCTGCCGACGCAAGTGCCGAAGTTCGGCATGGAGCAGCCCTCCCTATGCAGTGGATGACGATTGGATAGCAGCGTGCAGCGGAAAGGTATGAGAGGTGATCCCTATGTTCCTGGTTAGCAAGTCAGAGGAGCCGTCGCTGACGATCATCACCGTTGACGGGCAACTGGCGGGCGATTCCATCGCGGTGGTCGAGACCTGCTGCGACCTGGCCATATCAGCGGGCAAGGCCGTCCAGCTCTTCTTGCGCGATGTCCCAATGGTGGACCAGGCCGGCCGCGCCCTGCTGCGCCGGTTGGCCGCCAGGGGCGTCCGGATGCTCGCCAGGGGCGTCTATACCTCCTACCTGGTTGGGGCGCTGAATTCAGGTGCGAGTCTCCGGTAAACGCCGGTGGACATGTACCCGCATGGCAGCGCCACGCGGGCCGCGCGGCAGCAGTTGGGCGTTTAGAGCGCGCTCAAGCTCACGTCGGCTTCCAGCATCCCCGCGGCCGGCTCCAGCGCGGTGGCACCGTTGAGCGGTTCCGCCGCCGGCTGGAAGCTGAACCAGCGGGCCAGCGCCTCATCGCTCACCCTGCGGCGGCTCATGATGAGACGCCTCTGCCGCCAGGCGCTCCGGAAGCCCTTGGCCACTTGCCAAAAGGCCACCAGCGAGCTGGGTTCGGCCAGAAGGCAGCCGCCCACCACCAGAAGGTCGCGGGCCGTCATGGGCAGCCAGTAGCGGCGGTACAGATCGGGCGTGGCGTTCTTGATGCGCATCAGGAAGCGGTTCTTCACGGAGTGCATATTGATGATGGCGGGGACCGCCCGCCGGCTCCCCGGCGTCACGGTGCGCACGTGATAGGCCACCGCCGCGGGGGTATAAATGCAACTCCACCCCAGCAACTGCGCCCGCCACGCCACATCGGCGTCTTCCCGGTAGGCAAAGAAATCCGGATCGAACAGGTCGCCCTCGACGGAAATGTCGTCGATCATCTGGCGGCGATAGAGGACCGCGGCGGCGCTCGCGCCGAAGACGTACTGCGGGTGTTCGAAGCGGTTCCCGTCGGGCTCGTGCCATCCCCGGTCGAAGTGCCGCATGGCGGGCGTGAAGTACATCCCCGTGGAATCGATCCGCCGCTTCTCCAGCGGCTGGAACCCCGGACCGATGGACAAGAGCTTGCCGCAAACCGCGCCCGCGTCCGGATCCATCTCGCCCGTTTCCACCAGGCCCCGTATGAAGCCCGGCTCCATCAGCACGTCCGGATTCAGGCACAGAACCCATTCGGCGCCGCTGGCGCGGATCGCCTGGTTCTGCGCCGCGGCGAACCCCTCGTTGCGGTGGTTGTAGATGACGCGAATCGACCCGCGATAATCCCTCAGGATCTCCCGGGTGGCGTCGGTGGATGCGTTATCGACGACCACGACCTCCAGTCGCACGCCCTGCTGCCCGAAGACGGCGTCCAGACAGCGGCGGATGTACCGGCCGCTGTTATAGGTAGTGATCGAAACGCATACGGTGGTATCCGCCATGTCGGGGAACTCGTTCATCTCTAAGACCCGGCGGAGGCGCATTCAACTACACTGAAATTTCTCGAAGTGGTGTAGTTGGAAACATGCTGGAGAAGGTCTTAGTGGTGAGCGAATGCCGTTTCTTCCGCTGGCTGCAGAGGTCGTGGGCATGAGCGGGCAAGAGCGGAACGCGGCGGCGCTGCGAGATGAGGTAGGCAAGCTGTATGAGGAGGCGCGCGACGACGTATACCGGTACCTGCTCACGTTGGGACTGCATCCCCCGCGGGCCCAGGAGGCTGCCCAGGAGGTGTTTCTTCGGCTGTACACTACTTTGCGGAAAGGAGAGAAGCTTGAGAATCCCAGGGCCTGGGTCTTTCGAGTGGCCCATAACCTGGGGTTGAAGATGCGGGCCCGGCAGAATTCGGAGACACCCTTCGATCCCCAGTGGGGGGAGCAATATGCGGGGCAAAGCGGGAATCCGGAAAGCGAGTTGTTGGAACGCGAGCGTATGACACGGTTTCACAGCGCGGTGGAGGGCCTCTCGGAACAGCAGCGGCGCTGCCTGTTCCTGCGCATGGAAGGCCTGCGCTATCCCGAAATCGGGTCCGCGCTGGGCATTAGCGCTTCCACTGTGGGAGAGTTCCTGCGCCGGGCCATGGAGCGGCTGAAGAAGGTGCGATATGAGTAGCCTGGGGATGCGGCATCCGGAAGAGGGGCAACTGCTGCGCTATCTCGACGGCGAGCTGCCGGGGCGCAGGGCGCGGCAAATCCGCAAGCACCTGGAAGCCTGCTGGCATTGCCGCGCCGAGCTGGAAGAGCTCGAAAGCACGGCCGGCGATTGTGTGCGCTACCGCAAGAACGTCCTGGGGACCTGCCTGCCGCCGCCGCCCGATCCCTGGCAGGACCTTTCCCTGGGCTTTGACCGCATAGACGCCTCCCTGGGCGGCGAATCGCTGGCGGCGCGCCTGGCCAGAGTCATATCCCTGCCGCGTCCGGCTGTCCCATGGGCGGTGACTGGCGCCATCGCGGTGGCGGTGGTTTCGACCATCGTGTATCAATGGCGCGAGACTCCTTCGGTTCAGGCGGCGGCGCTGCTGAAGAAAGCGGTTGCCGTGGCGGATTCCCGGCCGCGGCCCGCGCGCCGCATCCGCATCCGCACCGCATCGGTGCAATTGACGCGCGTGGTCGGCGCCGGCCAGCCGGCTTCCGATGCCCCGGCCATCGAGCGGCTTTTCCGCTCCGCGAATTACAACTGGGACGACCCTCTGAGCGCAAGGTCGTTCGAGACCTGGCGCGACCAGCTCCCCGCAAAGCGGGACGAGGTGGCGGCCATCGAGGACCCACAATCTCCAGACCGCAACAGTTACCGTATCCAGACCACCACCGATGCCAGCGAACTGGTTTCGGCTAGCCTCAAGCTCCGGATGACGGACTTCGAACCGTTGGAAGGGCGTTTCGAGTTTCGCAGCCGGGACTGGGTGGAGATGACGGAACTAACAGATCAGCCAACACTTCCCGCAAGCACAGTGGCTGGAGCCACCGGCGGCATGCCCCGTCAACCTGGCATGCCGCCGGATCGAGTTGAAGCCTCGGCTGAGCCGATGAACCCAGCGGGCGTTGCCGAGGAACTGCAAGTGGTTGCCGCGCTGCACCAGGTGGGCGCCGACTTGGGGGACCCGGTCGAGATCGCTCGCGAGAGCGGGCAGATCCTGGTGAGCGGCACGGGCATCCCGCCGCAACACCAGAAACAGATTCACGAGGCGCTCGATTCCATGCCGGGCGTGGTCGTGCGGTTCTCGGAGCCGGGCGGGGTGCCCTCTGGGCCCGGCGCGCCGCCGGAAACACCGGCCCTCCGCGACAGCGCCGGCTCGGCGCCGCCGCCATTTCAGGCCCGGCTGGAAGAGCGGCTCGGAGGACGTCCCCAATACGAGCGCTTCAGTTCCCAACTGCTCGACGGGAGCGACGCGGTCATGTCCCGGGCCTACGCCCTGCGGCGTTTAGCGCAGCAGTTCCCTCCCGATGTGGAGCGGCAATTGAGCGCCGAGGGCCGCCGCCAGTTGCGCGACCTGGGCCGTGAACATGTTGCGGCGCTCGCCAGGCAGTCCGGCGAGATGGATGCGGCCCTTAGCCGCATACTGGCTGCTTTGGGCGGCGCCCCGCCCGGCGAGGTTCGCTTGGAATCGGCCGCGTGGCAGCCCGCCAGCGAGGAATTGCTGAGCGCCGCCCGGCGGGTCGAGACGGTTCTCGCTGTTCTGCTCGGTATGGCGCCCCCGGATAACCCGGCCGACCATATCCCATCCCAGCTCCTGGCGGCGCTGGCGCAACTGAGAGCCAGCCAGGAGCACTGCCAGCGTCTTCTGTCGTACGATGGACGTTAGGCAGAGCAGATGAATGGGCGCCTGATCCCAGCCATCATCGTGTGTTTGGCCTGCGGGGCGCCCGCGTCCGCTCAACGGCTCGCCAACCTGTATGGCCGCGTCCTCGACCCCTCGGAGGCCGCAGTTGCGGGAGCCTCCATCACGGTGGTGAGCGGGGACACGGGGTTCCGGCGTTTCACCGAGTCTCAGCCCGACGGAGAGTATGCCGTCGGTTCCCTGCAGCCTGGAGTCTACAAGATCACGGTGCGCAAGGAGGGCTTCCGCACCATGGTCCGCTTCAATGTGAGACTCGAGGTGGCGCAACCGGCCCGCGCGGATTTCCTGCTCTCGATGGGCGCCATCGAGGAGACCATCACCGTGGAAGGGACCGCGCCGCTGCTCAGCCCCGACGAGGCTTCCACCGAGACGCGCGTGTTCCACGACGAAATCGAGCGCCTGCCGCTGAACGGCCGGGGATTACTGGCTCTGCTGGAGCTCTCGCCGGGCACCAACGTCACCCCCGCGACTCGCGGAGAAGCCGGCCAGTTCACGGCCAATGGGCAGAGGCCCAACTCGAATTACTTCACGGTGGATGGGATGAGCGCCAATACCGGGGTGGCCGCCGGTGGTCTGCCCGCGCAGGCTTCCGGCGGAGTGCTGCCGGCCATGAGCGCTTTCGGCAGCCTGGATTCGCTGATGCCGCTCGAGGCCGTCGAGGAATTCCGCGTGCAGACCTCCAATGCGGCGCCGGACGTGAGCCGGTTGCCGGGGGCGGTTGTCGCCCTGACCAGCCGGTCGGGTTCCAACCAGTTTCACGGGTCGGTGGTATACCGCTTCCGGCATGAGCTGCTGGCGGCCAACGACTGGTTCGCAAACTCCGCCGGCCAAGGGCGCGCGCCCTTGAGGATGGAGGATGTGTCGCCGTCGCTCGGCGGTCCCATACGCCGCGACCACACCTTCTTCTTTCTGGCCTACGAGAGGATGGTCTTGCGCGGGCCGTACGTGTGGCAGCAACCGGTGCCGGCGCTTTCCGCGCGGCAGACCGCCTCGGCTTGGGCTCAGCCGGCGCTCGACCTGTTTCCCGCGCCCAACGGCGCCGACCTGGGCAATGGGCTGGCGCAATGGGACGGCCGCAACATCCGGCCATCCAGCCTGCATTCGGGGCTGGTGCGCATGGACCAGGCCATCACTTCCCGCGGCACGTTTTTCGGGCGGTATAACGATTCCCCCTCCGCCAACGAATTCGGCAGCACGCAGGTGAACCGGCTGGACTTGCGCTTCCAGAGTCTCACCATGGGAGTGAACGTGCGTCCGGCGGCCAAGGCGGTGCTGGATTTTCGCGTCAACGAATCGCAGGCGAGCGCCCAATCCACCTGGACCCAGGCGGGCGCTTCGAGCCCCGCCGGATGCGCGCTCCAATCGCTGACTTCTTATTTTTTCGGCGGCTCGATTCCGTGCGATTCCCTGGTGCGATTTGCGATCAGCGGAGTGGGGCAGGTGGTCTCCGGCCGCGAGGGGGACCGGCGCCAGCGCCAGTTCCAGCTTCTGCAATCCGCCTCCCTGAATGAAGGTCCGCACGCGCTGCGGTTGGGCTTCGATTACCGCCGCATAGTGCCGATTCGCCGCGACGCGACGGGAACCCTGAGCGTGATCGCCGACGACATGGCCGCCCTCATGAACTCGGGCAATCTTTGGACTGCCACGTCCGCGGCACTGAGCGAGTCGACGGTTGTGACGGAGTGGGCGCTGTGGGCGCAGGATACCTGGCAGGTGTCGCGGCGCCTGACGGTTACGCCCGGGCTCCGCTGGGAATTCAGCCCGCCGCCGGTGACCAGCAGCCCGGTATACTTTTTCAACCCGGCTGGCGGCGGCGTGACGCTGGGGCAGCAGCCGCTCTGGCCGGCCTCCTATCGGAACTTCGCGCCGCGTCTCGGCGCGGCTTACCAATTGAGCCGCGATGGCCGGACTGTGCTGCGCGCCGCCGCCGGGCTGTTTTACGATTCCAGCCTGAGCATCGCCACCGACCTGATCAATGGCGGCCCATTGAGCATCTCGACGTTCGTCAGCCAGATGTACGCCCCGTTTTCCACGCTGTTGACCTACGGCTTGATGCCTGGTCTCAAAATGCCGCGGCTGCTGCAGTGGAATGTATCGCTGGACCACGCCTTCGGCGCGCGCGACGTGGTGTCGCTGGGTTACGTGGCGTCTACCGGCGACCGCCTCCTCCGCCGGGAAATCGGCGCTGGCGACACTCCGACCTTCCTGACGGCGCTGACCACCAACAACGGCCGGTCCGGCTACCAGGGCCTCCAGGTGCAGTACCGGAGGCGCGTCGTCGAAGGCTTCCAGGCGCTGGCTTCGTACGCCTGGTCCCACTCCATCGACGACGATTCGAGCGATTCCTTCCTGATGTGGGCGGGCACCGGGGCGGGCGCGGCCGGCGACCGCGGATCTTCCGATTTCGACTTGCGCCACTCCTTCACAGCCGCATTGACCTACGAGTTTCCGGCGCGCAAGGCGGGAGCCGGGCGGCTTCTCAACGGCTGGGCGCTGGACGCCATGCTGCGCGCCCGGTCCGGCTTTCCCATCGCGGTTCTGGAGGACGAGCAATACTTGGGGATCGCGCTCGCCAATGCGTTCCGCCCGGACCTGGTGGCGGGCGCACCGGTCTGGATCGCGGACTCCAACGCGCCGGGAGGACGGTACATCAACCCGTCGGCGTTCCGTTCCAAGGCATCCGGCCGTCAAGGTAACCTGGGACGCAATACCATCACGGGATTTGGAATGTCGCAGGTGGATCTTGCCGTGCGGCGGGAGTTTCGGGTGGGCGAGCGGCGCACGCTCCAGTTCCGGATGGAGGCATTCAACGGGCTCAACGAGGCGAACTTTGCGGACCCGGTGAGATTCATGAGCAGCCCCATGTTCGGCCAATCCACATCCATGTTGAACCTGATGCTGGGCACCGGAAGCCCTGGCAGCGGCCTGGCGCCGATTCTCGAAACCGGCGGCGCCCGGTCGTTCCAGGCCGCTCTGCGGTTTCACTTTTGAGGCGAGCGGGGGCGCGGGGGGTGGAGCTTTAAGGCTCAGTGAGTCGTGCTAGAATCATGATGTTCCACAATATCGGGCCGTGGCGCAGCCTGGCTAGCGCGCTTGCTTGGGGTGCAAGAGGTCCGGGGTTCAAATCCCCGCGGCCCGACCAAATACCCTGAAGACATACAGACTCCAGAGCCTCTCAGATTCATCGGATCGGTTCGGTTCCCTCGCTCAGGATCGCAAGGTAGGCATCGTAGACGAATAGACGGTGGCGTTGCCGCCCGGTGATCTCGCGCAGCATGCCCAAGTGCCGCATGTGCTCCAGGGATTTCGCAACGGTCGGCGCGGAGATGCCGATGCTCCGGGCAGTGGCGGGTATCGACACGATCGGGTTGCGCTCGATGTGTTCGAATACGCGCAGCACGGATGCCGCCGGACGGCCCAACCCCTCGATCTGGCGGCGGTGCTTTTCGAAAACCGCAACGATGCGGCGCGCGGCGGCCGCGGCCTGTTCGGCGGTATCCCTGACGCCGGTCAGGAAGAAATCCAGCCAAGTCTCCCAGTCGCCCTTGGCCCGCACTCGGTCCAGCAGGTCGTAATAAGCCGGCCGGTGCTGCTTGAAGTAGAGGCTCAGATAGAGGATTGGTTCCCGCAGCACGCCGGCCGCGCACAGTAAGAATGTGATGAGCAACCGGCCCAGGCGGCCGTTGCCGTCCAGGAACGGGTGAATCGTCTCAAACTGGACGTGGACCAAACCGGCTTTGATGAGCAGCGGGAGGTCCGTCCGCTCGTCGTGCAGGAATCGTTCGAGGGCGCTCATGCAATCGAGGACCAGCTCAGGCGGTGGCGGAACGAAGGCCGCGGTCCCCGGACGGGCGCCGCCGATCCAGTTCTGACTACGCCGGAATTCGCCCGGCTGCTTGTCGCTCCCCCGACCCTTCGATAGAAGGACCTCATGGATCTCGCGGATGAGCCGCAAGGAAAGTGGAAAGCCCCCGCGCAGCCGCTCCAGGCCATGGTTCAGCGCCGCCACGTAGTTCGAGACCTCCTGGACGTCAGTCAGCGGCACTCCCGGCGCCTCGTCGTTTTCAAACAGGAGCAGGTCGGATAGCGAAGACTGAGTCCCCTCGATTTGAGAGGAAAGCACCGCCTCTTTGCGAACGTAGGCGTAGATAAACAGCGATAGGTTGGGTAGAACGGAGGCCAAGCCGTCAAGCCGGCCGAGAGACTGGTTCGCTTGTTCGAGCAGGTGCTGGAGGGCCTCCAGGCGAACCGGCGGATTCGGCGGGAGCGGCGCCGGCACGTACGATCTGACGCTCTCCTCACCGTAACCTTTGACGATGTAGCGGCCAAGCCGCCGGCTGTGGTCTTCTTCTGCGGACACAAAATCCTTTCGTTAGCCAGCTCCTTACGAAAGGATATGCCATTTTTGTTTCGTAAGCCAGCTCTGTTCGCCCCCTGTCCGGCTTATACCCCTATCAGCACAACTTTGGCGGGCCGAAATACGCCATCGGGTACATTGAGAGTTCGTGCCTGAAACCACTGAGCTGGAATCTGAAGCCGCGGGGCTCAGTTATCTGCGTGGGGCAGCCGTGCCCCTTCTCAGCCTGACCCTCTCGCAGGCTCTCGCCGAAGCCGCCGGGAAGTTTCCCGACTGTGAAGCCCTGGTAGTGTGCCATGAGGGGGTACGGCTGAGCTGGAGCGAGCTGGACCGCGAGGTGACGCGCGCCGCGCGCGGGCTTGCCGGGCTGGGGCTGCGGCCCGGCCACCGTGCCGGCATCTGGGCCAGCAACTGCCTGGAATGGGTGCTCCTGCAATATGCCGCGCCGCGCGCGGGAGTCATCCTGGTCAATGTCAATCCGGCCTCCCGCTCGCACGAGCTGCGGTATGTGCTGGCCAAGTCGCACATTCGCGCGTTGTTCCTGCACGAGAAGGATTCGCGGGCCAACTACCGCCAAATTCTGGCGGAGTCCCGCGATGGCGACACGCTGCCCCTCGAGCACGTCGTCTGGCTGGGCGACGAATCGTGGCATGCCATGATCGCCGGCGGAACCGATTTCCCGCAAGACGCCGCCATGCCGGATGACGTGGTGAACATCCAGTACACCTCCGGCACCACCGGTCTTCCCAAGGGCGCCATGCTCACTCACCGCAACCTGCTGAATAATGGCATGGCCATGGGAGTGGGGTTGAAGGCCACGGAAAAGGACTGCATTTGCGCGCCCGTGCCCCTCTACCATTGCTTCGGTCGGTGATCGGCTCCATGGTGTCGGTGGTATCGGGGGCTGCGCTGATTCTGCCCTCGCCGCAATTCGACGCGCTCGCCACGCTGGAGGCCGTTCACCGCGAGCGCGCCACCGCCCTCTACGGCGTGCCCACCATGTTTATCGCCGAGATGGAGCACCCCGAATTCGCCCGCTTCGACCTGACTTCGCTGCGCACCGGCGTGATGGCGGGGTCGGCGTGTCCCATCGAGTTGATGAGGCACGTGGTCGAGCGCATGCACTGCCCCGAGATGACCATTGTGTACGGACAGACGGAGTCGTCGCCGGGAATCACCATGTCGCGGGCGGACGACCCCCTCGAGCTGCGCGTGACCACCGTGGGGACCACGCTGCCCAATACGGAAATCCAGATTGTCGACCCGAAAACCCACCGCCGGCTGCCTATCGGACAACAGGGCGAGCTGGCGACGCGCGGTTACCTGGTCATGAAGGGCTACGACGCCGATCCCAAGGCCACGGCCGAGGTCATCGACAGCGAGGGCTGGCTGTACACCGGCGACCTGGCGGTGATGCGCCCCGACGGCTACTTCAGCTTCAAGGGACGCGCCAAGGAGACCATCATTCGCGGCGGTGAGAACATATACCCGCGCGAAGTGGAAGATTTCCTGCACACGCATCCCAAGATCGCCGACGTGTACGTGGTCGGGTTGCCCGACGCCAAGCTGGGCGAGACCGTGCTGGCGTGGATCAAGCTCAAGAAGGGCGAGCAGGCCACGGCCGACGAGATCCGCGATTTCTGCCGCGGCACGATCGCCTACTTCAAAATCCCGCAGTTCATCCGTTTCGTGGATACGTTCCCCATGACGGTGAGCAAGAAGGTGCAGAAGTTCCTGATCCGCGAGCAGGAGATCAAGGAGCGCGGCCTGGAAGACGTAGCGCGGCAGGCTACAGCGTAGGATGTGGTCCTTCCGCTGTGAACCGCAGGCCACGAAGGCGATGGATAATGGGAATAGAGAATCGACTCTATGACCATCGCCACCGGAATCGAGTTGCCCGAGGCCGCGATCGCCGACATTTGCCGGCGTCACCAAGTCAAGGAGTTATCCTTGTTCGGTTCGGCCTCGCGCGGCGAGATGCGGCCGGACAGCGATTTCGACCTCCTGGTCGATTTCTTGCCCGGCGCGCGCCCTGGACTGCTGGGCGTTTCAGCGATGATGCGGGAACTTACGGCGTTGCTCGGCCGCCGGGTCGATCTGGCGGTCAAGCCTGCCCTGAAGCCGCTCATCAGGCCCGGCGTGCTGGCCGAGGCCCGGCTGATCTATGCGGCGTAATCGACAGCGTCTGAACGACATACTGGGAGCGTTGGACATGAAGATTTTATTAGCTGCTGCAATCGCTTTATTGACGAGCCTACTGGTGTTGCAGGTTCATACAAAGCTTGTCCGTCCCCATTGGGAGTACAAGATAGCATCGCTAGGTGATTCTGATCTTTGTGAGTTAGAATATAAGGCACTGTCCAAAGGCGATGCTGATGAAATTCAAGCTGCCGCAGATAGTCACCGTGAACAACACTCGCCGACAAACGATACGCAGAAGATCGTGAACGACGTTATGCAGGAAATGCACGACAGGGCGACTGAGCGGATAACTGTCAAGATTGTAACATCTTGCCTCAATCGGCTGGGTAACGATGGCTGGGAATTAGTTTCGTTAGATCCAACAGGCAAGTGTTTATTCAAGCGCTTAAAGTCCTCTTTGCGTCATTGATGCGATCAGACTAAGTGATTAACTGGAGAGCGAGAATACAAAACATGGCATCCACACACGAAGTTGAGCAGTTACCCGATGAGCGATGCCCGGATTGCGGGAGCGGCTTTGCGAGAGACCTGAAGGGTATCGGCTACCGCCGCCATTTGGAGCGACTACCGAAGCATGGAGCTAATGGAGCGATCATTCGAGACAGGCATGGAAACCCGATCATCTGCGGTGGAACGGGACGGAGTTGGGGCAAAGGGCATCGAAGCTGAATCGGGGGAACGAAACAGTATTCACTGAGCAAACAAGTGAATGGTTCATTTCATCCCCGGCGATGGCGGCGCAGCGGTCTCCGGGCGAACGGAAGCCGATTTCCTCGCCGACGAGACGCTTTGCTACGCCGTCGCTCAAAAGCTGACCATCATCGGTGAAGCGATTGCGCGGCTCAGCCCCCAACTTACGTCGCGGCACAGCTCAGTGCCGTGGCCCGACATCGTGGGGTTGCGAAACATCTTGGTCCACGAGTACTTCGGCATCTACTGGCCGTTTGTCTGGCAGACGGCGGTTGACCACGCCCCGGTCCTGCGCGGGCAGGTCGCGGAGATCCTGAGCGCCGAGTTTCCCGAGTAGGCGCCGCTATCGCCCCAGGTTCTCGTACCACTTCAAATTGCCACCCGCAGTGCCGATGCACGCGATGTCCGGCCGTCCGTCGCCGTTCAAATCGGCCACGGCGCAGGCGGCGGCGCCCATCCCTCCCTGGTCCAGCACCTGCTTCGACCACCGCGTGCCGGCGGCATCCTCGGCGTAATAGATGTACACGCTGTGCCCCTGCCCGCGATACCCGGCGATCACTTCATCGCGGCCGTCGCCATTCAGGTCGGCGGTCTGGATGGTGTGGCCGTCCACCAGCGAACTGTCGATCACCACCCGCTGCCAGGCAGCCCCACTGCGGTGGTAGACCGCCACCTGGTTGCCGTGCCAGGGCTCTATGGCCGCGAGGTACCGCTCCTGGCCCAACTTCCCAACGGCAATGTCGCTCGAGCCGGACTTGGGCCACGGTGAAGGGTCGCCCTTGGCGATCTCGGTGCGGATCCACTTGCCGTCCTTCCCCAGCTTGAACAGATGAATGCCTTCGAAACCGGCGGTGAGGATCTCATCGCGCCCATCGCCGTCCCAGTCGATAATGTAAATGCCGTGGACCAGCCCGCTGTTTTGCGGGGCGATGGGCTGGCGCTTCCACTCGCCCTGGCGGTAAAACACCAGCGGCGCGTTCCCGCGGTAATCGGGAGCCTCGGCATCGGACGCGGCCAGGGCCGAGTCGATCACCACGCGTCTGCCGCTGCCATCGATATCGGCGGTGCGCAGGCGGTGCGAGGCGGGAATCCGGTCGATCTCGGTGGCAGTCCAGAGATTCCGCGGGTCGCCATTGCGACGCAACACGGAAACCACGCCCGCACTTTTTTTCGGCTGCATGGAGAACTCCGAAGCCAGCACGATTTCGGGTATGCCTTCGGAATCGGCGCCGGCCACGGCGCAATTGATCATGTGCGCCTGGTTCCCGGCAATGACGTGGCGTTCCCAAGTGGGGTTCTCGTACCACACCAGCTCGGGCAGGCCACTGGCAAGGGCGATCACGTCGGGCCGGCCGTCGTGGTTGAGATCGGCCACCACCACCTGGTATCCACCGGTCAATCCGGTGGCGATGGTGTGCTCCGCAAAGCGGGTAGGTGGCGCGGCCAACAGCGGGAGCGCGGCGAGGAGACAGATTGTACGGGTCACGGAAACAGTATAGAAGGTCCGCGTCGGCCCTACCCTCCGAACCAGCGCCGCGTGATGGCGCGGAGGCGCTTCTTCACGCGCTGGGTGAAGGTCTCCGCCGGCGGCGCGGACGCGGCGGCGGATGGGGGCGAGGCCGGCGCTTGGACCGTCGCCACCGGGGCGCCGGGGGCTTCGCAGGAGTGTTCTCCGGCAAACCGCACCTTCTCGGCGGTCGGCAGCGCATATTCGCGGCGGTACCGCTGCCCATCCTTCTTCTCGATACAAATCGAAAAGCCGGGGTACTTGACGGCCTCGCCCTTCGCCTTGCCGCGCGCGGAGAACTCCACTTCCTGGAGCAGTACCGGGGCGTAACCCTTCAGGTTGCGCTCGATGTACGCGGTCTCGTAGTGACGGTGGCGCTGGCTCCAGACGAAGACGCGGAAACTGTCGAAGTCGTACGGCTGCGTCCCGTCGCCAATGGTGGTCCATAGCCACGTGGTTTTCTTCTCGCCGCCAGCGCGCACCTCGCCGAGCGAGAAATAGGAAACGATGCGGTGTCCTTCAGCGTACTGCGCCACCTCGTCGGGGATGGCCATCACCAGACGGCGCGTCAGCACCCAGCCGGATTGCCCGCTGGCTGTCCGGATCAGGCTCCACTCGTCCACGGGAGCCGGCGTCTTCTCGTCGATTTCTTCCTCGGCCGGCGCCGCTTCGTCGGGCTGATCGGTCTTCGAAAGATCGAGCCAATCCGGCGGAAGCGCCGGCGGTTTGGGCATGGGTGGCGGAGGATACCTGGCCTCCTTCTTGGCCGGTTTCATGGCGGCCTTGGCCTTCTTCGGCGAGGGGGCGATGAGCGGCTTGCGCGGCGCATCCGCGCGGGGCGTCGCCACGTGGGTCAGCACGTCCATCTTTTCCTTTTCCTTGACTTGCACGAAGCTGGGCGATTGGCGCGCGGGTTGCGTATGCACGTTGAGCTCGCTGTAGGTGGTGGCCTGCCCCTGCACCGGCATGGCGGCGGCCCGTTCGGAAAGCTCCCGCAGCGCGGCCATGTCCGCGGTGGAGAGCAGGTGCCGCTCGTCGGTCCAGCCCTCGGCGCCGGCGGGCGTGCGGACGCGCAGGAAGCGGCGCCTGGTCTGGAGGATCTCCAGGCGGTCGCCGTGCTGGACGGTGGCAACGGTCGAGGACTGCAACGGGATATCGCTGCGGATCTTGAGAACGGCGGGCCCCACATAGGCCTCGCCAATGGCGGGCGCGCGCGGAGGACCGCTGCGGCAGCCGGCCAGGCATAGGACCAGCGCGGCCGCCACTGCAACCTTGCTTATGGAACCCGAATGCACACCTGTTTCTGAGTTTACCTCTGGTAGCGCCAGCGGTGCTTTTCACGCTATACGGCGACCGCCGGACAGATCTGGAACGGCGGTCTCGAACACGCGTTATTCAAAATGCGGCGCACCTCCGGCTCGTAGAAGGGCTGCGCCAACAGATCGTATGCGCCCAGGTTGAGCGCTTCGGCCCAGAAGCTGGTGTCCGCCAGCGGGTCGGTTACGATGACTTCCGGTTCGTGCGCGGATTCACGGGCCAAATGCAGCGCATCCAGCCAGTTTCCGTCGGGTAGAGCGGCTTCCGTCAAAACGACCTCGTAGTCGTCCTGCTGAAGCTTGGCGCGCGCTTGAAGCAACGTCTCCACGTGGTCCAAAAACAACGGGAGAGCGAGCAGCATTTGCGACAGACGGCGGGCATCCTCATGACGCCCGGAGATGAATAGAACCCGGGACCTCATATGCGCGCTCCTGGTTTCTTAAACTTTCTTAATTATAGTCCCGGAGATGAAAAAGGACAATGACAGTATCCAGAAGATTTCGTGAAACCCGCGGGAGTTACCGTTGCAGGTCGCCGCCTGTATCGCTCGATCGCCATTTGAGCGTGCTGGTACCGACGCCCGCCGGATGATACGATCCGATCTACAGAGCTACAAGACGATGAGACTGATGCGAATTGCGGTGGTCGTTCTCCTGATGGTCTCGGCCCTGGCCGCGGCCAAGACGCTCGACATGTATGTCATCGATGTTGAAGGATCGAAGGCGTTTCTGCTGGTTTCGCCCTCCGGACAGAGTATGCTGATCGACGCTGGCGTCCCGGGATCCGCAACTAACCACCGCGATGCGGACCGCATCGTGGAAGCCTGTAAGGACGCCGGTGTGAAGAAGATCGACTATATGGTGGTGACGCACTACGATGGCGACCACGTGGGCGGGGTTCCCGCGCTGGCGGAGCGCTTTTGTGATCCGTGTTTATCCGCGGCTATTCATTCATAGAGGCTGGTAACGGGAGGTGGTAACCTTTTGAGGATGGCGTGGACGAACGTCCGCGCAAGCTCGATAGATTCCTGCGCTTCCAGCAGGGTTGGCTCCCAGGGCGCGCCAGGATATCGGAACCTCGCGGCATACTCCGTCAAAGGCGTGACGTCTTCCACCGCTGCGGCGAGCGTGTCATCTATCCGTGTGCACAGTTCGCCCAACTCCTCCAGATTGTGGGTCTTCCGAAACGCTGAGTCGTGCCACGTAAGGAGAGCCTTCATCGCCTTCTCGACTACTTGCTGGCAGTGAAACAGAGCGTCCCCAACAAAGGGAGAAGTTGCCATTAGATCATGCTGCGCATTGTCCAAGTCCTCCTTGGCGCGCAAAAATCATTCCTTGGTGTTCGAGACAAGGATCGGGTCAGGCTCCATACAGCAGTTTCCCTTCCCGAACGATGGTGGATGGAAATGATGCCTTCAGGTGCAACTGCCTATTGAAATCGCCCTGCGGCCAAACCTGCACATCCGCAGCCACCCCGGTTCCACGAAGAGCTCGGTATCCAGCATTCCCCCGCCGGAGATGCTGTGGGGCTTCATCGGGGAGAATGACCATCAGGTCATAATCGCTGTCTGGGCCAGCATCCCCCCGTGCCGCCGAACCGAACAGGTAGATCCGGAGAGGGTGATAGACCTCGGACAGCCGCCGGACAACCTCGCCTAACACCGGGTCGTCCGCAGAAGGCGGTTTGAAGGTCTCGATCTGGGTTTTCGACATGCCCACTAATCTCAGTCTGCCACAGGCAAGGGCTAAAAAGACGGCCTTTTGTCCTCAGCCCACCTCGACCGGGATGAACAACGCCGTCCGGACTTGTCTCGCGACGCCTGCGCCACGTGTACCTGCGCATCCCCCTTTCATTCCAAGCAGCCCCCGCCTAACTCCTTTGTTTCTTATCCGTGATAATCCGTGTTCATCCGTGGCCATAGTTCTTTGCTTGATCCTTTGCCCTACGCGCTCTTCTCCGGTTTCATGACGGCCACGTAGCTCAGGTTGCGGTAGAGCTGGTTGTAATCGAGCCCGAATCCCACCACGAAGCGGTCGGGGATCTCAAAGCAGTGGTAGTTCACCGGCACCTGCACGATGCGGCGCGAGTTGCGGTCCAGGAACGTGCAGACCGCCAGCGAGTTGGGCGCGCGGCCGGCCAGCGTTTGCAGCAGGTAGCGCAGGGTGAAGCCGGTATCGACAATGTCCTCCACCAGCAGCACGTCCTCCCCCTCGATGCTGTCGTCCAGGTCCTTGGCGATGCGCACCACGCCGGGCGCGCCGCTCCTGTTGGAAAAACTCGAGATACCCAGAAAATCGACCTTCAGCGGAACTTCGATGTGACGCGCCAGCGCCGTCAGGAAAAACACGGATCCCTTCAGCACGCCCACGAGCTTCACTACCTTTCCCTGATAGTGGCGGGAGATTTCAGCGGCCACTTCGCGGATGCGCTGGTCGATCTGCTCCTCGGTAAAGAGAATCCGTTCCAATCCGGGGAGCAAGGCTGTGCTCATACCTTCACTTGCCGTTCGGCTAAGCCGTACTTGAAGATCAGATTTTCAAAATCTTTTTGGTAGAAGATCTGGACATTGAAGTGCGGGTAGAGTTCTCGCAGGAGCCGCACCTTGCGGTTCTTCTTGGTCACGTGCGACTGCTTCATGGTGGTCAGCTCCACGTAAAGATCGAATTCCGGCAGGTAAAAATCGGGGGTGAACGATTCCAGAACACTCCCGTCCCGGTCCCACTGGATGGGAAAACTGCGCGGCTCGTACTCCCAGGGGATGCGATAGAAATCCAGGAGATTGGCGAATATCTCCTCGCTCTGATGGGCGAACATCTTCTTCCGCAGCGTAATACTGCCCGTGGGAACGATGCCGTAGTGCGCCAGCTTCAGGCGCATCTGAAACTGGAGCTGGGCCGCCGCCTCGGCCGAGAGACAACCGCGCTCCTTGAGCCCCGCCAAGATCACGGCGGTCTCGATCAGCTCGGCCATCTGCTCGCTGGTGAGCGATTCGGCGTTGAGCACCAGGTCGAACAGATCGGCGGTGGCTTTGGTCTTCCCAAACTTGGCTTTGCGGTCGGCGCGGTCGGAGGCTTCCAGTTCCAACAGCAACTGGCGGGCGGCAGCGTGCTCCAGGCGGTTATCGAACATGAGATTGCCGATGCGGATGTTTTCCGGGGCCACCACGTGGACTCGCAACATGCCCGGAAAGTGGCGCGCCTGCAGCTCGCCGCCGAAGGCGCAGTAGACCAGGTGGTGCTCCGTGGCCAGCCGCGCCAGAATCGAGGTCGCCAGGCTGGGATAAGCCTTGTCCGGGATGCGCGCGCCCGCGCCGAATTCCTCTTCGGTGAGCGTTCGGATGCGGGATTGCGTGAGCAGCTCGAACCCGAGCCGCTGCGCGCTGATGCGCGCCAACTCCTCAAACCGGCACCCCGGATGCCCCGAAACCGCGATCAGCGCCATGTCCCAAGCTCATGATAGCGCGCGGCACGGCAGCAGGTCCGCATAGACAAACCCATCGATTTTGCGGACTTCGCCGGTCTCTACTCCGACCGGCGCGCGAAACATCGGTCCGTCGCAGACAAATGTGTGGAACTCGCCGTTTTCGCCGCAGGGATCGACGCGCTCCGGCAGGTCCGCCAGCAGCGCGTGGTCGAACTCCCGGCCGGCGAACCCGCCATCGAGAGCCGTGGAATCCACGCACGCGATCCGCGCGCGCAGACCGGCCGCGATCATCTCCCGCGCGAGTGGCGCAGTCGGAATTCCCCAGAGCGGAAACAGCGGCGTCAGGCCCGAGCCGGCCAACTGCCGCTCGCGGTATTCGCGAACATCGCGTAGGTAGAGGTCGCCGAACGCAATCGAGTCGAAGCCCTGCGCTACGGCGCGCCGGCAGGCCTCGGCCATGCGCGATTCGTAATCCTCGCTGGTGCAGGGCCAGGGCAGTGGGACTTTCCAGAGCGCAACTCCGGCGGCCCCCGATTGCGCCTCCACGAGAGTTCGCCGAACGCCGTGCATCGCCACGCGGTCCGCTGCTTCGTTGATGGTTGTCAGGAGAGCTTCGACTTCGACATTCTGCCGCCGGAGCACATGGAGCGCCCAGGCGCTGTCCTTGCCGGAGCTCCAGGCGAGCAGCGTTTTCACGCTAGGCCGCTTGCGGCGCCACGCGTTCGGAGCGGGCCACCGTGCGGCTGAGCCATGCGTGCAGACCGAACAGAGCGGCCGAGTACAGCAGGTCCGACGCCAGGGTTCGGCCGTAGAACGGAATGGCCGCGATGTAGCAGCTCACCAACCCGCCCAATGTATGCGGGTAGGTCGCGAAGGAACCCAGCCACGCTCCGAAATTGGAGATCAGGAAAAACTGGAGGCTGGCCACGCCCACCGCCGCGCCAATCCGCAGCGGATTCTCCGTCGAGCGCAGCCGCGAGCCAATCCAGACGTTGATCAGAAAGCTGAAGTAGATGAACGGCGTCGCGAAGGAGTACCCGCCCACCAGCGGGTCCGTCGCGGCCATCAATACCAGCGGCAGCAGGTACGCCTGCCACCCCCTCAGCCGGCCGCCCGCATACAGGCTCAGGCTGCCTACGGGGGCGAAATTCGGCGGGTGCGGCAACAGCCGCGCCAAAGCTCCCAAAATCGTGAGGCCCATGGCCAGCGGTCTCGCGGTGTTCTTCTGCATCGATTTCTCCTTATCCTCAATTATCCACCAGCCAGCCCCGAGTTGGACTGGTTCGGTTCCCATAAAGTTTCGGGCGCGCCCGCGACGTGGCTGGCCCACCGACTCCAGACGAATAGCGCGTCGCTCAGCCGGTTCAAGTAGCACACGGCCTCCAGCGGAACGCTCTCGACGCGGCTCAGCGCCACTGTGGCGCGCTCGGCGCGGCGGCAGACGGTGCGACAGATGTGCAGCTCCGCGTTGAGCCGGCCGGCGCCTGGGAGCACGAACGAGCCGAGCGGCGGCAGCTCTTCGTTCATGCGGTCCATTTCGGATTCGAGCTGGGCCACCTCGGCGTCCGTCACGCGCGCTTGCTGGGAATGCGCGTCTTCGGGCAGCGTCGCCAGCATGTATCCCAGGTTGAACAGCTCGTGCTCCACCCGCAGCAGGATGGCCGCCAACGCCGAAAGCCGCGCTTCCGTGACCGCCAGTTGGCGCGCCGTGACGCGCGCCGCGCCCAGGAACGAGTTCAGCTCATCCACCGTGCCATAGGCTTCAATGCGTGCGCCGTCTTTGGGAACACGCTGCCCGCCCGCCAGACTGGTCTCGCCCTGGTCGCCGCGCCGCGTGTAGACGCGATTGATCGCCAGGCGCGGTTTGTCGAATGGTTGCTTGCTCATAAGATCGCTCGCTACTTGCAGACCCGGGGACAGACGGATCTGTCCGCGCGGCGCAGGGCCCAGAGGGCACCCCAGCGCCTTGGGACAGATTCGTCAGTCCCCTAACGTCCATTTCATCCCCGCCACGAAATTCAGGCGCGGCGAAGGATAGCCTAGCACCTCCTCGTAATGCCGGTTGAGTGCGTTGCGCAGATTGCCGTAAGCCGTGAGGCCGCGGCCCAGCGCGTAGTTGAGATTGATCCCCACGTTGGCGTAGCCGGGGTTTTGGTAGAGGCCGTTGGTGGCGCCGAACGCGGGCTCTACGTCGAGCACCGAACCGCGAAAATAGCCGGTCACGTCCGCCGCCACCTTGCCGCGGGTGAACGTCGCCACCACCGCGCCGGAATTCGCCGGCCGGCGCAGCAGCTCCTGGCCCACCTGGAACGGCACCGGCGCGAGATTCGCGGACCCGTTGAGCGAAAGGATTTCGCTCTTCAAGAGCGTGTACCAGCCGGTGACGAAGACCCATCGCGCCGGCCGCAGCTTGGCGGCGAACTCCGCGCCCTGTGCCCGGGAGTTGGCAAGATTGCCGGTCTGATAAAGACCCAACTGCGAGAGCGAGCCGCCCAGAGTCACGATCAGATCGTAGAAACGGTTATAGAAGTAAGTCCCGTCCAGCGCCAGCCGGTCGTGGAAGAGTTTCTGCTCCACGCCCGCGTCGATGCTGCGGGTCCGCTCGGGCTGGAGAGCGGGGTTGTTGGTGTACGCCAGGTCGAACCCAGCCGGCGGCCGAATTCCCGTGCCAAAGGAAGAATGCCAGCGGGTCCGGCCCATCACATACGCCGCGGCCAGCTTGGGATTGGCCCTCGAAATGGTTTGCGCCGGGAAGAACGGCCGCGAGAATCCGTCCGCCGGGATGGACGCCGTGTGGATGAACTCGCCGCGCACGCCGGCACTCAGAAACAGCCGTCCGCCTATTTCCAACCGGTTCTCGAGGTATACCGCGGTGTCACGCCGGCGGATGGGAAAAGTCTGGTAATCGGCGTCCGTGATGTAGCTGTTTTGCACCTCCTCCAGCCCGTCGCTCACGCCCAATGCGGCGGTGTAGTGGCGCGTAACGCTGACGATGGTGCGCGCTTCGCCTTGCGCGCGGAGGTCGCGGTTGAAAGCAAATCCGTACGCGCTTTGGTACCCGTTGTTATTCAGAAAGAACGTCCCGAACAGCTCCTGGCGGACGCGATCCCAGAGATCCGCCTGGTAGTGCGCCAGGTAGTCCGAAAAGTTGTTCTTGCTGCGGCTGATGGTGTCGATGCCGGTAAACGTGTGCTTGGGGTCGGAGCCCCACGGGCCGGGCTCGCCAACCTGGTTGGAATCGAAATCCCCGTGCAGAGCGAGCATCTGCCGGCGGAAGTGCCGCGTGATGTTCAGCAACAGGTCTTCATTGTGATAATCGCCGTTGGCGACGGGACCGTCGGTGTCCAGGCGCGACGCCGAAGCCGCGATTCCGAAACCGGCGAGCCGGCCGGTGCCCGAAATGCCGAAGCGGCGCTCGTAGTTGCTGCCGCCCTCCGCCAGGATGTCCATGGCGGGCGGCGAATCCGGCTCGCGCGTCACAAAATTGATGGCGCCGCTGTTGGCGTACGGCCCGTAGATGGCCGATTGCGGACCGCTAATCACCTCCACACGGTCCAGCGCCTCGGCAGGAATGTGCGCGAAATCGAAGTTGCCGCCGAAGCTATTCACCGGCACGCCATCGATCTCCACCAGGCTGAACGCGGCGTATCCGCCGCGGATGAACAGCCCGGCCAGGCCCCCGGTGGCGCCTGTCTGGCTGAAAGCCAGGCCCGGCACCTCGCGCAGCAGGTCGATCGCCATGGCCTGGTTGCGCTCGCGGATCTCCTGGCGCGAAATGACGCTCACGCTGCCACCCTGTTCGCTCGCCGGAACATCGATGGCGGAACCGACCACCCGCACCGAATCGATCTGCGGCGCAATCTCGAGGCGCACGGTGACTTCGCGCTCCAATGGCAGCGTTCGGGTGCTGAATCCGGGCGCCGTCACCATCAGCTTCGCGCCGGCAGTCTCCGCGGCTTCCAACTCGAAGGCGCCGCTCGAGGAAGCGGCGGTTTGGGCCTCCACTCCTACGCGGCTGACCACCGACACCTGGGCGCCCGCAATGGGCGCTCCGGATGGATCGATCACCGTGCCTTTGACCTGGGCGGCGGAAAGAAGGGCGGGAAATAGCCAGCAGCAAGCCAGAGGGCCTGAAACGTAGATGCGCATTCTAAGCTCCTCCCTCGAGGGCCTAATCTGTTTGAGTCTCGCTGGCCGGTCTCCTGACTCGCGCATCGCCGGACCGGCCGGCCTTCCCATTCCGTCTCCGGAACAGTGGCCCTGTTGACCCGTCCTCCGCGCTTACAGTGGCGGGGCCGTGCTGGATCTTCACCAGCTTCCCGTACACCAGTGGAATTTCAAGTACCATCCGAGTGTACACTAATTCAAGAAGCCGATGTGGACCTCAACCCACCGCCTCGCGCGGATTGTATTAACCATCGCCTTATCGGGATGGATTCTTCCCGTTAACGGCGCGGCCGCCAAGCCGGACAAGAAAAGGTCGCAGGCCGAGTATCAGCGCGGGCTTCGCGACGACGCAGCGGGGCGGCGCGATGAGGCCATTTCCGCGTACTCGGAGGCGATCCAGGCGGACGCCACCAACGCGGCCGCATGGCGCGCGCGCGGCAAGGATTACCTGGCTGTGGGCGACCGCGATAAGGCCGCGGCCGATCTCGATCAGGCCATCAAACTTCAGCCCGCCGACGCCGAATCGTACGCCGCCCGCGGCCAGCTCTTCACCGCCACCAATCAGCCCGAGCGCGCCATTCACGACTACGACACCGCCATCGGTCTGAAACTCGAGCGCACGGAGGTTTATACGGCGCGCGGCAACGCCTACCTAGCGACGGTCCAGTACGCCAAAGCCATCGAGGACTTCACGCAGGCCATCAAACTCCGGCTGGACAATCCGGAGCCGTATATGGGTCGTGGGATGGCGCACGCGGCGCTGCGGGAATACCGCGACGCCATCGACGATCTCGATCGGTGTCTGAGCCTCAAGCCGGACTACGAGGAGGCGCTGGTGGAGCGCTCTCTGGCCTACATCGGCGCCGGAGATCATGGGCGCGCGAATGAAGACCTGACCGCGGCATTGAAACTCCGGCCCGAGGATGTGCGCGCCTGGCGCGTGAGAGGGGCCGTGCGCGAACAGTTGGGTGACGACGATGGAGCCGTGGCGGACTACAGCGAAGCCGTCCAGCGCGATCCCAAGGACGCGCGGTTGTACCTGGCGCGCGGCGCGGTTTACACGCGGATGAAGCGCTACCAGGATGCTTTGCAGGATCGCGATCGGGCGGTCGAGCTCGATCCCAAGAATCCCGATGCCTACGTGGCGCGCGGCGGTTCGTACCATGCGCTGGGAGAACACCAGAAGGGGCTGGCGGACCGCACCACGGCAATCGGTTTGGATCCGGGATCGCCGCTGGGATGGACGGCGCGCGGGAACGCGTACTACCTGCTCGAACGCTACGACGAAGCATTGTCGGACTTGCTCCAGGCCCAAAAGCTCGACCCCCACAACGCGGAAACGCGGGCTCTGGCGGCGCAGGCGCAGGCGAAGGTCGACGAAATCGTGAACCGGGCGCGCGCCAAAGAGGCTGCGCCGGAGACCGTCACGTTGGTATTGCCCGCCGTCCCCGAGCCCGCTCCCAAATCCGAGCCCGCGAAACCCGAGCCCGCTCCCAAACCCGAGCCCCAGGCGGCCGCGCAGGCCAAGCCGACTGCGCCGGCGGTGTCTCCGCAGGTGCCGCCAGTCGTGCCGGCGCCGGCGGCGGCTCCGCCGTCGAAGGCTCCCCTTGCCAGCGCTGCGGAGTATCATGCGCGTGGCCGCAAGCTCCTTCAGGAAGATCGTTACCACGAGGCCATCGAGCAGCTCACCGAGGCGCTGAAGTTAGATCCTGCGTTCTCGCTAGCCTACAATGCGCGTGGTTACGCGCACTTCCGGCTCAAGCACTACCCGCAGGCGCTCGCCGATTTCGACCAGGCCATCCGTCTGAATCCGTCCTACGTCAACGCCTATGTGAACCGCGGCGCCGCCCGCCGCGCCGCCGGCGACAAACCCGGAGCCGATGCCGACCAGGCCAAAGCCCGGGAGTTGTTGCAAGGCAAGAAGTGAACGGCCAAGCCATGTTCTTGAGAGCGTGACCCTCTGCGCTTGCGAATTGCTTCAGAACTCGGTTTTCGGATGTTACGGGATCATGGCTGCCGAATCGGAGTCTTCGCCTGTAGCTGTGTCAACCGGGCACGCAGGGTGGCGGCCAGGGGCGCGTTTCCTTGCTGGGTGGCGAGGTCGGTGGCGCGTTTCTCCAATTCGACCGCCCTCTCGAAACGACCGGCTTCGGCGTAGGCTGCGGCAAGGGTGGCGAGCAGCGCCGGATCGCGTCCGGAGGTGAGATCTACGGCATGCTCGGCGAGGGTGACGGCCTCGGTTCCGTTGCGAAGGGCGGCGTCGGCGCAGGTAGCCAGCACCCAGGCGGTGTCGTTGAGCACCCGGGGATTGTCCGGGGCTTGGCGCAGCGCCTGCCGCCATTGCGCGAGCGCCTGCGCTTTCTGGCCGTTTTTCATGAGCGCCGCGCCCAGATAGTAGCGCGCCTCCACCAGGTCGGGAGAGATTTCGAGCGCCCGTTCTAAATGCGGAATGGCTTCGGCGACGCGGTCCTGGTTGGCCAGCGCCAAGCCGAGCTGGCTGTGCAGTTCCGCCGAACCGGGATTCCGCTCCAGCGCTCTTTCGAAGTGCGGGATGGCCTGATCAAACCGCTGTCCGGCGGCGTAGGCGCGTCCCAGGTTGGCGTGTGCAGTCCAATTGGCGGGGTTCAGCGCGACCGCCTTCTCAAAGTGTGGAATCGCTTCACCCGACCGGCCCTTTTCGCCCAGGGCCATCCCCAGGTTGTTGTGGAGGTCCGCTGTTTCCGGACCGGCGGAGAGGGCGCTCTCCAGATGCGGAATGGCCTCGTCGAACTTGCCCTGGGCCAGCAGCGCGGACCCAAGATTGGCCTCCGCCTGAGCGCCGCCGGGGTTCAATTCGAGCGCTTTGCGGAAATGCACGATGGCTTCGTCGATCTTGCCCTGCCGCGCCAGCGCGGCGCCGAGGTTGTTGTGGGCGTCGGTGTACGCGGGATCGATTTCGATGGCTTTCCGATAGTGGGCAACGGCCTCGTCGAGACGGTCCTCCGCGGCCAGGGCGATGGCGAGATTATTGTGCGCCGCCGCGTAATCCGGGCGGATCGCGAGCGCGGCCTCGAGGTGCCCGATAGCGTCGGCCAGGCGCCCTTGTTCCGTCAGCGCCGTGCCCAGGTTGTTGTGGGCTTGGGCGGAGGCGGGGTCACCCTCCAGCGCCTGCCGGTAATGACCGATGGCTTCGTCCAGACGGCCTGCGCGGGCGAGCGCGTTCCCCAGATTGTCGTGCGCTTCGGGGTAACTGGGCTTGAGCGCGAGCGCTTGCCGGTACTGCGCAATGGCTTCCTCGATCCTGCCCACTCCCGCCAGGCTCGCGCCGAAGTCGTTTCGGGCTCGCGCATCGTCGGTGCCCATCGCGAGGGCTTTGGTCCACTCCCGGATGGCGGCGGTGTGCTCGCCGTTTTTCGTCAGGGCCGCGGCGACATCGAACTGGCGGTAGAAGTCGGCCGCCGGAACCGCGATGCTCTCGATGCCGCTGGGAGAGATGTTCACAAACTCGGGGATGTTGACGGCGCGATTGGCGGCGGTGGAGTTCTCGATCAGGATGGCAGGGGAGTCGCGCCCCTCCGAGTCGAGGTGAGTGAGGAACATCTGGGTATAGGGCGAGCGGCTCTTGGAGGAGAACACCAGCCAGCGGCCGTTGGGGGAGAAACTGTGCCAGGAGTTCATCAAAGGCGTATTGCAGCGCATGCGGCGTGCCTGTCCGCCCGCCGCCGGGACGATGTAGAGTCGGCTGTCGGGGCGCATCAATAGCCCGTTGCGGGCCTCCACGAAGACTATCCAGCGTCCGTCGGGCGAGATCTTCGGGAAGCTGTTGCTCATGCCGTTGCGGGAGGCGCCGGCGATGGCCTCGGGCTTGCCGCCTTTGCCGTCGTTAAAGGGGATGCGGTACAGATCGTACTGAATCGGGACTTCGGCGGGGTCGTTGGCGTAGGCGGCCATTTTGCCGCCGGCCGGGTATGGATCTTTCGCCTCCGCGCGCGCGAACACGAAGTACTTGCCGTCGGGGCTCCAGACGGCGTTGGTGTGGACGTAGCGCGCGTCGTCGGCGCCGGGCAGCGGTTGGAGTTTGCGGGCGTCGCGGTCATACCAGACCAGGATGCCGCGCGTAGGATAAAAGACCTGGAGGAAGCGGTAGTCCTCGAAATTGGCGACATAGTAGAAGTGAGGGCCTGGGGTGCCGGGTGGTTTGATGGTGGTGACCACGCGGCGGCCATCGGGTGAGACCTGGGACATGAAGCCTTCGCGAAGCTGGTTGCCCAATTCTCCGCGGAACGAGGTCCACGAAATCACGTCCTCATTGCGGATCGTCATTTTCTGTTGCACGGCCGCCAGCGTATACAGGCTCTTGTCGTTTTCCGGACCGTCCAGGTCCATCCCCAGAGTCTTGCCATCGCCGGAGAAGGAGTGGCAGTTCGCGCAGGTATGCATGTCTTCCAGCAGCACACGGCTCCGGGTTCGAGCGACGTCGCGCAGGCGCCACGCGATCAGGGGAACGGCACGGGAGTCAAGAGGTTTGATGACGCCCTTTTCCGTTTTCGACGGCATCAGCGGCACGTCGCGGTAGAAGATGGGCGCGCCGACCGGGTCCGCGGAAATATTGAGCAGCATGTGTCCGCGTGATACCGGATGGCGGGCATTCCCGGAAGCGAAGCCGCTGATGGTCACGGTGGCGGCGCCGGCAACCGACTGCTTCTTGATCGCGGCCCAGGTGGCGGGATCGGGTATCCAGGTGCGGGCGGCGGCCTGCTGCGGCGTAAGTCTAGGGGGCTGATTGGTGGGCGCAACGCAGCGCGGGTCGATCTCGCCGATGTGCATCCGCCCGCCCGTAGCCGCCACATGGATGGCAGCGGAACCATTGGCGAACGATACGTCGATCTGCCAGGAGACGGCGCCCGGAGCGGGGTCGCGCCAGAGGAACGTGGGGGCGGTCATGTCGGGCGGAAAGACCGACCCGTCGGCCGGATAGTCGATGACGATGGGGGCGGCCCCGTCCTGCGCACAGGCAGACGCCACGCTGAACCCGGCAAGAAGCAGTGCCTGGAGTAGAGGCCACTTCACCATGGGATCGGCATCAGAATATCACAGTCGCTTTGCAGACTGCGGCTAGACTTTGCCTGCGGCGGAGCGCCCTCACTTTCGGCCTCCGCGCAATCGGTCCACCATTTGCCGTAGCTTCGGATCGGGCCTGATCCGAAGCGCTGCTTCATACTGAGCGATCGCATCCGGCAGCCGGCCGGGCAGTCGGGAAAGCGCGTTTCCCAGGTTGAAGTGCGCCTCGGCGTAATCGGGGTCAATCCGCAGCGCGGCTTCATACTCGGCAATCGCCTCCTGCCAACGCCCGCCGGAATCTGCCAGCGCGACTCCCAGATTGTCGTGCGCCGCGGCAAGATTGGGGTCGATCCGCAGCGCGGCTTCATACTCGGCAATCGCCTCCTGCCAACGCCCGCCGGAATGCGCCAGCGCGAGTCCCAGATTGTTGTGCGCCTCGGCGTAACTGGGGTCAATCCGCAACGCCGATTGATACTCGGCAATGGCGTCCGGCAGCCGGCCGGGTAGTCGGGAAAGCGCGTATCCCAGGTTGAAGTGCGCTGCGGCGTAGCCGGGTTCAACGCGCAGCGCCGCTTGATACTCGGCAATGGCGTCCGGCAGCCGGCCAGGTAGTCGGGAAAGCGCGTTCCCCAGGTTCATGTGCACTACCGCGTTGCCGGGTTCCATGCGCAGTGCCACCTCATACTGGGCAATGGCGTCCGGCAGCCGGCCGGGTAGTTGCAACAGGGCGTTTCCCAGGTTGCTGCGCACCTCGGCGAAATCGGGATTGATCCGCAGCGCCGCTTCATACTCGGCAATGGCATCCGGCAGCCGGCCGGGTAGTCGGAAAAGCGCGTTTCCCAGGTCGAAGTGCACGTCGGCAAAATCGGGATTGATCCGCAGCGCCGCTTCATACTCGGCAATGGCATCCGGCAGCCGGCCGGGCAGTTGCAACAGGGCTTTTCCCAGGTTGTAGTGCGCCTCGGCGTAATCCGGTTCAATCCGCAACGCTACTCGATACTCGACAATGGCGTCCGGCAGCCGGCCGGGTAGTTTCGACAGGGCGCTCCCCAGGTTGATGTGCGCCTTAGCGCTTCCCGGACAGACGTCCACGGCACTGGTCCAGAGACTGAGGTCGTCGAGCCAGTCGAAGTTCCGGGCGTAGGTCCGCACGGCACACGCCAGGCACAGAAGCCCCAGCGCAATCCATGCGGTCCGCATGGCCAGAAGCCGCTGGCGCGAGACTGGCCGGCCAAGCGCGCAGAGGGCCGCAATCGCGCACCCGGCCAAGCCGATCGAAGGCAGATAGACGAACCGCTCCGCCATGATGCTCCCGATGAGAATCGCCAGGTTCGAGGTCGGGGCGAGAGCCACGAAAAAGAAAGCCAGGAAGAAGAACAGCGGCTTCCGCGTGCGGTACCAGCGGATGGCCAGCAGGGCGGCGCCCAGGCAGAGTGCGAGCGCCATCAGCGCTTTCGCGTCCTCCCACTCCGCCGGATGCCAGCCAAACAGCGGCACTGCATCATAGGAATAATCCGCCGACAAGCGGGCCGGCCAGACAAACAGCCACAGATACTTGCCGATTACTTTAAGGGCCGTGAGTCGCGCCGTCCAGAAATCGGCGGTGATGAGGGGGTTATCGCCGAAGCGAGCCGGAATATGCATCGGGAATGCGACGCGCAAACAGAAAAACGCGGCCAACGGCAGCACCAGGGCCGAGTAAGCCAGCGCGCGCCCGCGCCACGCCGAGCGCCCGCGCCACGTCAGGTCGTATAGGAGCATGATGCCGGGCAGGACGACGGCATTCTCTTTGGAAAAGATCCCGACCGCTTGGGCGGCCACCATGGCCGCCACCCACAACAGCTTCCGCCGCCCGGTAGCGGAGGCACTCTTCACGTAACACAGCAAGCCTGCCAGCACGCCGAAGGCGGCCAGCAGGTCGGCGCGGCCCACGACATTGGTGACGGATTCGGTGAGCAGCGGATGCAGTCCCCAGAGCGCTGCGAGGGCCAAGGCCGGCGCCGGCGCTCCCAACACCAATATGCCCAGCAGGTACACCAGCGAAACATTCACTCCGTGCAGCGCAAGATTCACCCAATGATAGCCGGCCGGATGCGTCCCATTGCCGAAGACTGCGTAGTTCAGCAGGTAGGAGGCGGTGGTGAGCGGGCGATACAGGCCCGAGATGGTTCTGCTGTGCCAATACTGTTCGGTCAGAATGAGCCCCAGGTTTCGCGGCGTCACCGCCCGGATGCGGGCATCGTGCGTAATCGCCATGGCGCTGTCGAACACCAGGCCCGCCTGGAAGGAATTGGAATACGCCGCCAGGACCAGGGCCCAGAGAGCCAGCATGCGCCAGGCATGCCGCCGCCACGCGGGATGCGCCGCCCCGACCCGCAGAAGCGGCGGGTACCCCACCCGGCCCCCGACCCCCGGCCCCTGGCCCCCGGCCCGGCGCAATCGCCGCGGCTTGCGAGTCTCCTTCATTCACGGACCAGGATAGCAAGGCATGTGGGCGCATATCTGGTTTCTGCGCAGTGAGAAGGCCCGGCTAGATCCTGCAATAGCGCCAGTGCGCAGGGCACTTCCGCCTCGCCGCTCTTCTGAAAGCGAATGCCCAGGGAGATCGGAAACGGCGTGCTGACGACCGTGACCGCGACCAGGCGATGGTAATCCTGCAGATCGGTCCGCATCTCGACGTGCTGGCGCACTGGCTCGACCAGCTTGGCAGGGACGTTGAACGCCTTCGGCTGGCCATCGATCAGGACAGAAATCTGATATTGCAGGTGAAGCTTCTTGCCGTCGGCGCAATGGCAGTTGGGGCGACCGCAGGCGCGTTTGCGTTCTACAAAGGGCCTTGAATGCCAACCGACTCTGACCTTACGGAATCAATGGTGGGTGAGCAGGGCCACGCGCGTGAAGTTCGCGCTGCCCAATCCACTCCACCACGCCGATTTCTGTCTCGCGGCAATTCCCGGTCTGCCGGCTGGTGAAACTGGTGAACTGCCTTCTTGACACCGGTGTTTATCGGTACTTTCGGGTATTTTCGACATTTTCCCTTGACATCGGATGTTTTTAGGCACATATTTTCAGAGGAGAAGGTCCGAAGAATATGAAACTGAAAGGTCTCGCGAGTATTGTCTCTGCGTTGGCTCTCTGTTGCGCCAGCCTGTTTGGGCAAACTGTGGCCAGCTCCGTCGAGGGAACGGTTGTCGATCCGGCGGACGCGGTTATAGCGGGCGCTCCGGTCACGCTGACCAGCGCCGGAACCGGCGCGGTTCGTACGGGGACCACGGACAGCTACGGTACATTCCGGTTCCTGAACCTGCTACCGGGTACGTACAGTGTGACGGTCAAAGTGGTCGGGTTCAAGACCGCGACCCGGGCCGGTATCGTCGTGGCCGCCGAGGAAAACCACAACGCGGGTAGGATGGTCCTTGAGCTTGGCAGTGTAACGGAGTCGGCCACCGTCACGGCGGAAGCGGCCGAAGTGCAAACGACAAGTTCCGAGGCGTCCCAGACAATCGGCGCCGCCCACCTGGAAGATCTAACGTTGAAGGGCCGCGATCTGTTCGGCTATGTCAGGCTGGTTCCGGGGGTGATCGACACCGCGACGACCCGCGACGTGACCAGCCACTCCGCCTTCACCAGCATCATTATCAACGGAAATACGGCGTTATCGAACACGCTGAACTTCATGGTCGACGGAATCACCGACATGGATACTGGGTCGAACGGTTCGGTTCATTTTGAGCCGAACATGGACTCGATTCAGGAGTTGAGGATCTTGACGACGAATTATCAGGCCGAATACGGGCGCAACTCCGGCGGAACCATCACCGTCATCACCAAGAGCGGAACAAAAGACTTCCATGGCACGGCCCAGTGGACTCACCGGCACGAGGAATTCAACGCGGATAGCTGGGTGAACAATCACACCATCAAGAACGGCGCGGCTACTCCCCGAGTGCCGTACCGGTACAATGTCGAGACGTACAGCCTCGGCGGTCCCGTGTTTATCCCGAAGCATTGGAACAGGGACAGGAAGAGACTCTTCTTCTTCTGGTCCCAGGAGTACACCGGCCAGTTCGTAACCGGCGGCTCGCAGAGTGTGTACACACCCACGGCGCTGGAGCGTGCGGGCAACTTCTCGCAGAGCTTCAATAACAACGGCACTCTGATCCAGGTCCTCGATCCGAACAACAACAACGTGGCGTTCCCCGGCAACATCATACCCGCGTCGCGGATCAATCCGGTGGGCCAGCAGTTGCTCAACTTCTTCCCGACGCCGAACTTTACCGCGACCTTGCCGGCGCAATTGAACGTCGTGAACTACTTCGAGCAGGCCAGCGCCACACACCCGCGGCGTAACGACATGCTTCGTTTCGACACCTATATTACGTCGAAGCTCAGCGGCTATTTCCGCTGGATCAACGACTACGACGACACGATCCAACTCTACCAGGGGGTCCAATTCACTAAGGACGTAGGTGGCGTGCTGGGCGACAAGGGCATTTCGCCCATCGATCATCCCAACGGGGGACATGGCTATTCGGGTACGGCTACTTACACCATCTCGCCGACGCTGATCAACGAAGTCACGGTCGCCGAAAGTTGGGACACCTATTCGTTTTACACGCTGGACAACATGGCCAGCGAACAACGCTCGCTGGAGCCGGGTCTGCCATCGCTGTTTCCGGTGCCAACGGCCGCGAATAACAATGGCGTATTGGCTGTCAACGGTTACCTGCCCATCCTGCCGACGTTCAGCTTCGGCAGCGCGCCCGCCAACGCCGTGTCTTATTCGCGCAACGGCTCAACGGCTGGGACGTACCAAAACGCCAACCCCATCTGGACCTACCAGGATAACCTCAGCAAGGTCTGGGGCCATCACGGATTCAAGACGGGAGTTTACGTGGAACACAACATTAAGTATCAGCCGAAGGGGAACAACTACATGGGGGCATTCAGTTTTGCGTCCTCAACTTCAACCCCGCAACTCAACACCAACGACGGTTTCGCCAATGCCCTGCTCGGTAATGTCAACAGCTACAGCCAGTGGACCGCGACAACGACGTTTAACGTCAAGTACTGGAACGCGGAGTTTTATGTGCAGGACAACTGGAAATTGAGCCGCAGACTGACGCTCGATATCGGGATGCGCTTCTATCACCAGACGCCTCAGGTGGATTACAACAATACGTTTGTCAATTTCATTCCGGCCAACTATTCCGCGTCGGCCATGCCGCGGCTTTACGTTCCGGCCTGTTCGACCGGCGCCGCGACATGCACCAGCGCCGCCAACGGACTGGTGGCGAAGGACCCTCTTACGGGCGCAACCACGTCTAACGGATCCGTCGGGAGCTTTGTTCCGAACTCGGGCAATCCGACATCGGGAATGACGGTGCTTCGGACAAACGGCGCACCGAACGCTCTTTACAGTCAGTCGCCCCTGGCTGTGGCGCCGCGTCTGGGCTTTGCCTGGGACGTGTTTGGCGATGGTACGACGGCGATCCGTGGCGGGTTTGGAATGTTCTACAACCGGCTGGATGGCAATCAGGTGTACACCAGTTCCGGACAGTCGCCGATAGCGTACCAGGTGTCGGTCAGCAACGTGAGCTTAGCCCAAATCGCGGCGCAAAACACGGGAGCCCCGCCGAGTCTGGCTAGTATGAGCACCGCTCCCAACAGTCCGTACATCTGGCTGCCCTCCAAAGTTCCGTTTGACAAGGTCATGAACGCCAGTCTCGACGTTCAGCGAAGCTTCGGCACGAACACTGTGGTCAGTATCGGTACCAGGTGGGACCGCAGCTACAACCAGCACCTCCTGTACAACCCCAATTGGATTCCCATCGGAACGGGCTGGCCGTTCACGCCGTCGAATATAAACCCGACCACGGCGGGCAGTACGAGCGCCGACATTGGCTCTATTTTCGAGCGAAAGGTATACCCGGGGTACGGCCAGATGTACAGTTCCGGGTTTATGGGGGAGAGCATCTTCAACGCTCTAACCGCCACCATGCAGCGGCGCGTGTCACACGGTCTGGCAGTCGGTGTGGCGTATACGTTCTCCAAAGCCATGGGCGTTACCACTTACACGCCCGCGGTTGCCAACAACAAGGCATGGAATTACGGGCGGGTGACTGGGGACCGGCCGCAAAACCTCCAGATCAACTTCAACTACAACATCCCGGGCCTCGGTAAGAGGCTGGGCGTGAAGGCGCTCGGCGCTTTGACCGACCACTGGCAACTCTCCGGAATCGTTTCCTCCATCAGCGGCGCGCCGTTTAACCCGACTTGCGGCCTCACGTCGGGGGCGGCATCTGTCACCGGCGGTTATACCGGCACGCCGGACGTCACCGCCCGCTGCCAGGTAGTCGGTAATCCGCTGGCAAACATTCCGACCAGTGGCTACGGCAAAGTCTACTTCAATCCAGCGGCGTTCGCTCTGCCCGGGATCGCTACGGGGCCGGACAACTCGATGGTCGGACCGCCCGTTTTGGGTGACCTGGGCGGTGGCGCCGGAGTTCTGTCCCTTCCGCACATCACGAACTTCGACGCGACCATCACCAAGAACGTCCCGCTGGGCAGCGAAAAGCGTGTGTTGAGGTTTCAGGTTCAGGCGTATAACGTGTTCAACCACACGGAGATCAACGCCCTCGGTACCGGCATCACGTTCGCTCCGACTACCAATCAGGTGTCCAACGCTTCGTCGATGGGATATGCCACCGGGACTTTGCCGAACCGCGTGTTGGCGTTCACCGCCCGGATCGAGTTCTAGCGGTAACGCGGCGCGGCAGTATCAGCTCAACGTGAGGATTGCGTTCCGATCAAGGCGGTTGGTTGCAGGAGGTGCGACATGCCGGTTTCGAGACGTCACTTTTTCTTCGGCTCCTTGTTGGCCGGCGCAGTACCGGCCGCGGGCTTCGGCAGCGTGCCCTCGCTGCGATCCCTGGGCTATAAGCCTTACTACAATAAGCTGAATATCGCGGCCATCGGCTGTGGCGGCCAGGGCGGCGCCGACCTGAGCGGCGCCGCCCGGACCGAGAACATCGTGGCCCTCTGCGATGTCGATCTCAATCGCGCCGCGGCTAATATCAAGCGCTACGAGAAGCTTCCCTTCTATAAGGACTTCCGCGTCATGCTCGACAAGCAAGGCAAGAACATCGACGCATGCACCATCGGAATCCCCGATTTCATGCATGCCACGGTGGCCCTCGCCTGTATGCAGCACGGCAAGCATGTTTATGTCGAGAAACCGCTGACGCGCACCCCGTGGGAGGCCCGCCTGCTCCAGCAAGCGGCGCTGAAATACAAGGTCGCCACCCAGATGGGCAACCAGGGATTCTCACACGAGTGCCAGCGCGTGGCCGCCGAGATCGTCTGGTCCGGCGCCATAGGCGATGTGGCGGAAGCGCACTTCTCCACCGGCCCCGGCACTCACCCTACGGCCCTCAAGGAACTCCCGCCCGGAGAACCCGTCCCCGAAACCCTCGATTGGGATCACTGGCTCGGCGGGGCCTCCATGCGGCCTTATAGCTCGTATTACGTTCCCTACAACTGGCGCGGCTTTTACGACTTCGGCACCGGCCAGATCGGCAACTGGGCCACACACACCGCCGGCCCGGTCCACCAGGCACTGCAGCTCGGCGCGCCCACCAGCGTCGAGTGCGTCAGTCAGGAGGGCCGCGGCAGCATCACCTTCCCCAATCGCGCCACCATTCGCCTCGACTTCCCTGCGCGCGGCGGGATGGTGCCCGTCAAAGTCTTCTACCACGATTCGGCGCGGTCCGACGACCCCGACGTGTATCGCGTCCCCGGCATGGAGAACGAGACCATCCTGCCTCCGTCGGACAACCTTGCTGAGAAGGGCCGCCCCATGGGCGGCGGCCGTGGACGGCCCGAAGGTGCGGCGCCACCAGCCCGTCCGGCGAGACCGCCGCGGCCGCCAGCTCCCGGCGGCCAGCCGATGGGCGCCGGCGGCCCCGGCGTGCGCGTATTTGGAACCCGAGGTGGAGGCCCGAAACCCGGTATCCTCACCGGCAATGGCGCCGTCTTCATCGGCGCCAAGGGCATCATGGCCACCTGCAGTCGCGGTGAAGGTGTGTGGCTGCTTCCCTCTGCCCGGTGGAAAGAGTATGCGCTGCCGCCGCCACTGCTCACCCGCTCGCCCGGCCACATGCTCGACTGGATTCGCGCCTGCAAAGGCGGCAATCCTGGCTGTTCGGATTTCAGCATAACCGGGCCTTACGCCGAGTGGCTCGCCCTCGCCGTCATCGCCTTCCGCGTTTCCGGCAGGCTCGACTGGGACAGCGCCAATATGCGCTTCACCAACAGTGCCGAGGCCAACAAGTATGTGAAGCCCGTGTTTCGCAAAGGATGGGAGCTCAAACTGTGATGATGAACTACACCAGACGCGACATCGCAAAGCTGGCCCTGGCGGCCCTACCGGCGTCCAGACTGCTGGCCAAGCCGAACTCGAAGTTCGGCGGCGTCCAGATCGGCATCAATGCGCCATATAGCTTTCACGGGATGCCAACGGACGCGGACAGCGTCCTCCAAGACCTCCTCCAACTCGGCCTGAGCGCCGTTGAACTGCGCTCCCAGCCCGTCGAGCAGTTCTTCGGCGCTCCCGTGATCCCGGGCGTTGGGCGCAATGCCACTCCGGAACAGCGGGCCGCTCAGCGCGCCGCAGCCGAAAAACTCCAGAAGTGGCGCCTCGCCGCACCCATGTCGAAGTTCCAGGAGTTCCGCAAGAAGTACGAGGACGCCAGCGTGCTCATTGAGATCTTGAAGTTCGACGGTGTGGATTCCATGTCCGACGATGTCGCCGACTACGCCTTCAACCTGGCTAAGGAACTCGGCGCGCACGCCATCTCCTGCGAGATTCCCGTCAGCAAGACGAAATGGTTCGGCCAGTTCGCCGCCAAGCACAAGATGATGGTGGGCTATCACGGCCACACCAACATCACCAGCCCCGAGGCTTTCGGCCGTCCCGAAAGCTGGGAAACGGCCATGTCGTATTCCAGGTACAACGGCATCAACCTCGACATTGGGCACTTCGTCGCCGGCAACAGCAAGTCGCCGGTCGAGTTCCTGAAGAAATACGCCGACCGCATCACCCATATTCACCTCAAGGACCGCAAGATCGACAACGGCCCGAACACTGTCTGGGGCCAGGGCGACACTCCCATCAAGGAAGTGCTCCAGTTGATGAAGAAAGAGAAGTACCCGTTCCAGGGCACCATCGAATTCGAGTACAGGGTGCCGGAAGGCTCCGACCAAATGAAGGAGATTGCCCGCTGCGTGGAGTTCTGCCGCGAAGCGCTCGCCTAGGCTGGTCGTGTCCGCCCGTTGCAGGTCCGCAATTCGCTAAAGTAAGTCTAGTCCAAGGAGATTCGACTTGAGCACATCCAATGCATCGCACCGAACGCCTGTCTGTCGCACAGTCCTCTTGGCCGCCACAGGACTGATCCTCTGGGGGCTTTCGGGCCTGGCCTCGGCTCAGACCGCACCTTATGCGCCGCCACAATCGCCGCGCGCCAAATTGAATTTCAATCTGAACTGGAAACTCATCCGCGAAGACGTGCCCGGCGCGGAGGCGCCCGGCTTCGACGACTCGGCTTGGACCACCGTCAGCTTGCCGCACAGTTTCAACGATGTCGACTCGTTTCGTAAGATCATTTCCCATAGCGGCGGGGACCTCGGCACCTTCAAAGGGCTGGTTTGGTACCGCAAACATTTCAAGCTTCCGGCCAAACTTGCCAGCGATAAAGTCTTCCTCGAATTTGAGGGCATGCGCCAGGCCGGCGACATTTTTCTGAATGGCAAGCCAGTCGGGCTTTACGAGAATGGCGTGACGGCCTACGGTTTGGACATCTCCGACGCCGTCCACTTCGGGAACGAAGACAACGTTCTGGCCGTCAAGGTGGACAACCGCACTACTTACGTGGAGCGTTCCAGCAATACCCCGTTTGAGTGGAACGTTAACGACTTCAATCCCGACCACGGCGGCATTAACCGCCATGTCTGGCTGCATGTCACCGGCAAGATTTATCAGACGCTGCCGCTCTATTACGGCCTGGAAAGCACCGGAGTCTATGTTCATGCCGCGAACTTCAACATTGCCGGAAAGAGTGCCGACGTCACGATCGAATCGGAGGTGAAGAACGCGTCGGGCGATCGCGCCACGGTAGAGTTGTCGGCCGTGATTGTCGATCAAAGCGGGCGAGTCCGCGCCAAATTCAACGGCAGCTCCACCGACATGGTCGACGGCGAAAAGACCGTCTTGACGGCCACTGGAGCGTTCAAGGATGCCCGTTTCTGGTGCCTGGAAGACCCCTATCTGTATGACGTTTATACCATCCTCACGGTGGACGGCAAGACCGTTGACGTCAACAAGGTGGTTACCGGGTTTCGCAAGACCGCATTTAAGGGCGGCGCCGGCACCGGCGGCGTGTATCTCAATGACAAGTTCGTCTACCTGAAGGGTTTCGCGCAGCGCTCCAGCAATGAATGGGAGGGCTTGGGCGGGGCGTATCCGGATTGGCTGCACGATTTCACCGCCCGGATGCTTCGCGACAGCCATGGCAACTACATGCGCTGGATGCATATTTCGCCGCAGCGCGCCGATGCCGATTCATTCGACCGCTTTGGCATCATCCAGATCTGCCCCGGAGGCGACAAGGAACGGGACGTGGTAGGACGTCAGTGGGAGCAGCGGTTGGAAGTGACGCGCGATACCATGATTTACTTCCGCAACAGTCCCAGCATCCTGTTCTGGGAGGCCGGCAACACGGTAGTCACCGTCGAACACATCCAGCAGATGGTTGCCCTGCGCAAGCAATGGGATCCCGATGGCGGCCGCGCGATCGGCGCTCGCGGCAACGACAACGTCGCGTTAAACACCGCCACCACCCCCATTGCCGAATTCTATGGCGTCATGATTGGCCAGGACCGGCGGACCGACCAGCTCTCCAGCCCCACCGGCATGTTCCGCGGATACAGCGCCGAGCGCCGCGACCGCGCGCCGCTCATTGAGACCGAGGACTTTCGAGACGAAGGGGCGCGCCGTTTCTGGGACGATTTTTCGCCCCCGTATTTTGGTTTCAAGAAGGGACCCAACGACACCTGGCAATACACCTCCGAGAGCTTCGCCCTGGCCGCGGTTGCCCGCTATCGCGCTTATTGGGATAACCGCATTTCCAACCCCGACCCGGCTCACTCCAAGTGGTCGGGTTATGCCTCCATCTATTTCTCCGATTCCGACGCGGATGGGCGCCAGGATTCGAGCGAGGTCTGCCGGGTCAGTGGCAAGGTGGATGCCGTTCGTCTGCCCAAGGAGATCTATTTCGCCCACCGTGTCATGCAGAACGAGCAGCCCGACATGCATATCCTGGGCCATTGGAGTTACCCGGCGAAGACCGTGAAGACAATCTACGTCATTGCCAATACGCAGTCGGTGGAGTTGTTTGTGAACGGCAAATCCCGCGGGGTGAACTCCCAGCCGGCCGATGGATATGCTTTTGCTTTTCCCGATGTTGAATTTGCGCCCGGGAGCCTGAAAGCCGTGGGCCGGAACGACGGCAAGTCAGTGGCCCAGGAGGAACTGACCACCGCCGGCCCGCCGGCGCAAATCAAACTCACGCCCACAGTCGGTCCGCAGGGCCTCGAAGCCGACGGGCAGGATGCGGCGCTCATTGACGCGGAAGTTGTCGATGCCAAAGGCCAGCGCTGCCCCACCGACGACGACAAAGTCGACTTTACCATCGCCGGACCCGGAATCTGGCGCGGCGGCTACAATAGCGGCAAGATCGACTCGACAAATGATCTCTACCTGAATACCGAATGCGGCCTCAACCGCGTTTCCGTCCGGTCGACTTTTTCAGCCGGCACAATCACGGTCACGGCCAGCCGTCCTGGTTTGAAGTCCGCCCAAGTTAAGATCGTTGCCAAGCCGGTCAAGATTATCGACGGTTTGGCGACCTCTATGCCGCAGCATTTGCGTGGGCCGGCGGAGAAATAAGAGCGGGATCTATGACCGCAGCCATTTCCCTCCTTCGCGGCGTCAACGTGGGCGGCCACAACAAGATCAAAATGGAAGAACTCCGCGAGCTGTACGAATCCCTGGGACTGCGTCACGCCCAGACCTACGTACAGAGCGGCAATGTCGTTTTCAGCACGGACGCGCGGGATTTCACCCGTCTGTCGAAGCGAATTGCGGACGCTATCGAAGCAAGATTCGCCTTTCGCCCCGGCGTCATCCTCCGCACCGCGGCCGACCTGCGGGCCGTCATCGCGGCAAATCCGTTCGCCGCGCGTCGCGATCTCGACCCCAGCAAGTTGCTCGTCCAGTTCCTTGCCAGCGAACCGCCGGCGGACGTGCGCGAAGGCGTGCTGCGGATTGAAAGCGAGCCCGAGGAACTGCGCATGGCAGGCCGCGAGCTCTATATCTATTACCCCAACGGCATGGCTCGTCCGAAGGTCGCTTGGGCATCCATTGAGAGGATACTGCAGACTCCCTGTACCGGCAGGAACTGGAATACCGTGCGGAAGCTACTGGAGATGGCAGAGAGCTTGGAGGGCTGCTGACGCGGATAGTAGCTGCAAAGAGGGCAAGCCAAAGCATGCCCCACCCATCAGGACTTCAGGCGGCACGCTCATAGACAACCCTACCTTCGCGGGCGGCGGGCCAATGAACCGTATTCACGACGTGCTTGTATCGCTCGAATCGCGCCGTTGTCGAGACCACAATGTCCGTCGGCAGCTCACAATCGATCAGGGCGACGTACAGTTCTGCGGCGCGCTGGCGCGGGTCATCCACCTCGCGGAACAACACCAGGAGGTCGAGGTCGCTGCCTTCCCGCGCATCGCCACGCGCATGCGACCCGAAGAGGATGATTCTCTCGGGCGGATCTTCCTCTTGGCTGGGTGCGTTTTTCTCCTGGTATCTTCCTGATTTGAATTCGGTTATCTGACGAACTGCGACTGAATGCGTCTGGCTACAGTTTGCCAGTTGGCAGGCTGACTCG
>Ga0187865_1000170_pt1 | contig 93220 bp, 71 predicted proteins | sample June2016WEW_11_1_2_FD_132989 | JGI IMG/M metagenome (GOLD analysis project Ga0187865, IMG submission 132989) | Peatland microbial communities from SPRUCE experiment site at the Marcell Experimental Forest, Minnesota, USA - June2016WEW_11_100 | ecosystem: Environmental > Terrestrial > Soil >... | reverse complement strand
TCTAGCCGTCGGCAGCCATGGAAGGGAACTACTTGATTTTCAATTGATTGCGGGACGGGCCGAAAAGCCGGCGTCGATGCCAGCCCTACCTGAGGCCGATAACTTGTAAACTCCCGCTAGGGGCCAGGGGCCGGGGGCCGGGGGCCGGGGGCCAGGGGCCGGGGGCGGCTTTCCCGGACCGGGCAAAGCAGCCCAACCGGGTGACGCATCTGTTCCGGGATGGAATTCATAATCGTGAGGTTTTAAGCCGCTCTTTTTCAATAGGTTGAGGTGGCGGGGCGGAGATTTGTGACGCATCGGGGGGCACTTTTTTGCAAGATGCGTCACACGGGTGACGCATCTGTTCCGGTATGTGGAATTCATAATCATGAGGTTTTAAGCCACTCTTTTTCAATGGGTTGAGGCCGTGGGTCGAGATTGGGAGACGCATCGGGAGGCACTTTTTTGCAAGATGCGTCTCCCGGGTGGTTGGGGAGGCGGACGATGGCGCTGACGGGATCGAGGGGATCAAGTATTGGTGCCTCCTGATTCTGGTATAGCAGACGAAAATCGGGCTAACAGGCCCTGAGCTGCTAAGTGATTGAAACTATTGAGAGAATACCGGAAAAAACTGGTGACTGAAAAAGGTTTCTTCAGCTTGACTGCGGGGCTGGCACGGGGACGAAGGAGGATAGGGCGGCATGCGGTGGAGTGGCGGGCCCCTGGCGTGAGGGGGACTTACCAGGACCGATGTCGCCGCCGACTGCCACCAAGCCTTTTTCCGAGAGCCTAGGGCGTTTCTCAGTACCAATGTGCCACCTGAACCCAAAGGGTCCGCAGGTCAGCGGTTTGCGTGTCATACGGTCACGTGGGCTGCGGGCTTAAAATAGATTGTGGATGCCTTTCGAAGTTGCACTGGCGAAACTCTGCAGCCCCCACCGAGGCGGAAAAGGTTAGCTCGGTGCCGGAATTAATTGTGTGGCCGTGCCGAGGGTAGGTATGGAGACTCCAGAAACACTCGAGCGGCAAGTCCACCGCATTCACGAGTTGCTTGAGCGCTCAAATGACAATGTCACGTGGAATGACCACATCCCTGATCCGGACAATCCCTCGCAGCTCCGCCAAATTGACGTCACAATTCGCAGGAACGGAAAGCTGACAATTGTCGAATGCCGTCTTTCAAGAAGCCGCCAAAACGTCAAGTGGATAGAGGAGATGATAGGTCGCCGGCAATCGCTTGGTGCCGATACGGCTATAGCAGTCGCTTCCGCGGGATTCACGGCCGGAGCCCAGAGAAAGGCCGCGCGTTATGGAATTCTCCTTCGTGACCTGCGACAGATTAGTGATGAGGAGATTGCGACCTGGGGTGGCCGCATCACGTTGATCCTGTACTACTATCAGTATTCGGATGTGAAACTTGCGATCGGGTTTGCGCCTGGGAGTGCCGAGCACATAAACCCTGTGGCTCTCAAGCAGGAGCTTCGGGCCCACGGCATCCTGCAATCCCTCTTTAACGCTACTGGAGCACAATTGGACACGCTAAAGCTGCTCGCCAGAAACGATACCAGGACAATTCGAGTGCGCCTGCTTGTTCGGCCCGAGTCGGTTCGTTTGTGTGGTCAGCCGGTTGTGGAGGTCGGTTTTGAAGGAAAAGCTTGCCTCATAGCGCAACCTATCATTTCGCCGGGAGTCTTCGGGTACGGCGAACCGGCGCAACCGGCTAGCCAGCGCGAGGCCACTGTGGAGCGGTTTAACCTGGGAGAGACCAGCATCTGCCACCATGAAGACCGGATCGCCATCGAGATCGACTTGTCCGCAGTAGGGCTTCCACCGCTTTCCCAAATCCGCTACGTCCGGACCACATCAGCGGACGAGCTTGAGCATGAGAGCTTCGCAATCACGAATCCAGAGAAGATGGGAATTGCCGGCCCCCTAAGTATCGACCTCTATGAGATCCGAGACTGAGTACCGGAGATTCCGGACCGGAGAACCAAGCGTTGAGGACCACCTTGGAGCAATCCACCTGGGCGTATCGTTCGCCAAACCTCCGATTGAAAACGACCGGCGCTACCTTACCGTCACGGTCGGGCGTGACACGTCAAGTTGGCGCGATGGGGACCTGTCTAAGCCGCAGCGCGGCAGGACCAGTGACGCGGTAGAACACCCCCGACACCTGTTCATGTGCTAATCTCTGTTACGAGAATGGCCAAGCAGCCCCGCCGAAAACCGACCCCGCCAGAGATCGAGAAAATTGTTCTCACCAAGAGCCGGCGCCGGTGCGCTTTGTGCTTTCACCTCGACGGTGACACACGCCAGAAGAAAGGGCAGATTGCGCACCTGGACCACCGTAGGGCATATGGCATCGAAGACAACCTGGCGTGGCTCTGCCTGGATCACCACAGCGAGTACGACTCCGTAACAAGCCAGCACAAGAACTACACGATAGCCGAAGTGAAGGATGCGAGGCAGGCATTGTATTGGTGGATCATGCGTCAAAGGTCCTCGCATTTGTCGCCGACCCAAAGCGCCAAATCGTCTCGGCCAGCCGGTCCGCGCCCGGAAACGCCGGACAAGAAACGGAAGAGCGGGGCTGAGACGAGCGATCAGCCCGTAGTGATGCTTAGCCCTCGGACCGGCATAGAATTGCAGGTTGAGGCTCTGAGGGCCGAGGCGATCAACGTGCGGCTTGTTCCCGTGGAGAGCAAGAACTATAGCCTGCGGTCCGAAGTTGTACGCTGCCTGCGCACGGGCGCGCCAGCGCCTCTGGTGCTTCACTGCCGACCGAAGGACAAGGTCCGCAGCACCGCGTCGCCCCACGATTTCTTCACCGATTTGACCCCGACACCTGATAGCCATGACGCGGTAGAGATGGCCGAACGCGTATTGAGATACCTGACCGAAGAGCAGTTGGCCTTCACGTTTGAACTCGCCTACTCGTCGCTTTCGGGCGCCCAGCATTTCAGGAGCGCTTTTCGCGTCCGATGGGACCAGTTGACCGAGTCAATAGTGGATGTCGAGCCACTGGGAATTCGGCCAGATGACGAGCCGCCATCAGCAGCACCACCGAATGTACTGGCCGTTTCTGCAACTGCGCGTCTCAAGTTCCAGTGCTGGCATGGCGGTGCCGAAAGAGGCTTTCCGTCGCCGTGGGGTGACGGCACGCCGACGTGGATCGCAGTGGAGAACACGCAGTCCGCTCCGGCCAGGACGGCGACCAACGTCAAAGGGCGGTTGGAATTCATTGCCTCCGACGGAACCGTTCGCTTCGTTGTCCCCGAGGTATCGTGGTACGAGGTGAAGGCGGCCGATGGTGCTGAGGCTGGACAGGTAGTAGGCGGTCGCAAGAAGGCTGTGGAAATCGAGGGCGGCTGTGACCAGTCCTTTGCGTTGTTTATCCAGTCCGACCAAAGAAAGCTACTTGTTTATAGCGACTTCGACGAAGCCCATATCGGCGATCTTGGTTACGACAAATGGCAGGTACGCATCCAGGTGACCTCTGAAGATGCCTATGGCTTCGAGGGAAGACTCAGCTTCACATTCACAAGGCGGAGCCTGATCCCAGATCAGCCCGCGTTCACCAAAGTGCGCGACATTCCACCGCGAGCACAGCAGGACTGAGGTAGAGGCTTCCCGGCCCAGCTTCACGGACTGCTTGTGCTACTCTTCGACTTGAAGGCACGATCACGGCGCGTGTTCCCATCGGTGTCGGTGACGCCGAAGCGAAGCACTCTTGCCGTCACACACTCGCGGAACGTTGGCGAGACACACTACTGTGCAGATGCTAATCCTGATGTGTCCGTCGAGCCCGACTCACCAGCCCGACTCACCAGCCTGATACGAGTACTCCTCGCTCGGTGACTTCGGTACTGGTGTCGGCGCGGATGATTAGGTTGTAAAGGTCATCGTCTAATAGTTCATCACTTTCAAGGTCGCTTGAGTCGATCATGATGGTGATGTACCCTGCGATGCTGATCGTATAGTCCTGGTCGGCGTCAAAGTAGTGATCGTTGCGTTCCTCGATGCTGATGCTCTTCATTTTCTCTTCGTCGAGGCTGTAATAGTCGGCCTTGTATATCGCGTAGTTCAGTTCACAATCCACCGTTGCGGTGAACGGAATTCCAATTTCGCCATCACCGTAGTGGTCAGCGTCGCCGAATGTGAACCCGACGTTTTCTGGCGCGCCCACCATGAGGATCAGCCCTTCGTTGTTGTCGTCGGGGATTGCGTCGTGACGAACGGTTTTCCCGGCCAATTCGTTGACGATGTCGTTGCCTAATTGCTCTATGAGATAGTCTTGTGCTTTTGGAAGGAGTGCTATTATTCGCGCAATGTTGTTCGCGAAGATTGTGGGTGTTGCTTCGTCAACCGCGTCTTGGAAATCATCAGATTCAATGAATTCCTCTAAGCTCTTGAATGCCTGCATGTCCTGGTGTTCTTCTGCTACCAGGCGTAGCCTCCCATCTGACGATATGACAGTGAGTGCTCCGTACTGCTGTACGAGATCGAGGGCGGTCTCCCAGATGAACGCGTCGGGAATGTCATCCCTGTGCTTAGCTGCTCGAAATGGAGGGATCCCGGCGAAGTAGGCCGCTGCTACTCGGGTGCCATGGTCCGCTTGTATGGGATGTTCGATCGCCTTTGCATCCGTGATCCAAGTCTGGAGTTCCGTTGCAAGCGAATCATCGGCTTGTCCCTGCACCGCATTGATGATCTTCTTTACTTCTTCTGCGCTCTTCGTCAGGTTCGTTTCCCCAGTTGTCCGCAGGATCGTATCTGCAGCCCCGGTAAGCTTGTTGAGCTGGTCGCGGATATCGCGCTGTTGCTGGGTGAGTACTTCCCCTTTGACGAATGCTGGGATGTGCAACTGGAGGCTACCGAGCTGTGCCAGCCGGACCACCGCACGAAATGCCGGTTTGTTGCGTTTCCGATCAGCTCGGTAGATGCACGAATCAATGAGGACATGGATCATAACGGTGCGTCACTCTGCGTTTTGGAATGCGTGCTCGTAGAGATATTGTGCTTGCTCGTGTTCGAGAACGTCTTCTGGGTCACGTCGTATGTCCGCGAAGATGTCCTCGCCCGCGAGCCAGCGTTGTTGTGCTAGGTCGGTCGCCAGTGCGCGATGGAGTGCCGCGTTAAACTCATACGCGTGGTGCGGCAGGCCAGCATGCCGCAGCCCTGCTGCAACAGTGATCCCGTACGCGGCACGGCCCACAAGGTGCATCATGGGTGTCGGGACGTCCTCATTCGTGATGTTGTGGTATGTGCGAGCGCAGATGTCCGCGTCTGCTGACGCGGCGAGCCGGCATACCTTTGGCCGAGCATCGTAGATGCTACACGCGTCGTCCTCCAAGAGCGGGCAGGGTTGCGGGTGAGCGTCACGAGTATCAAAACCGTACTCTTTGGTCTGCTCGTGCGTCAAGCGAACCCTCTCGGCGACAGCGCTATTGCGCTGCTTGAGAATCTTGGCAATGAAAAGGGCCTCAGGCGCGGCCACACTCACCCAAGTATGGCAGCAGTGCGAGCAGCCTTTCTTACAAGCGACCGGAACGTCCGAGATGCGACGCAATGTCGCATTGATCGTCTCATACAGGAACGTCACGGGAGGATCAACGTTCCCGGAGCGCTTCGCCTCGATGAAAAGGGCGCCCATCGCTCGTGCCATCGCGACCGGCAATCTCGGATCGCAGGACTCGGGATCGATCCCGGAAGCGGCAACACGCTTATCCTCTTGCATCTGTCGCCATCGCGCCGCGTCCTCAGGACTCCGGCGCTTCAGTTCAGCGATTTCTTCCCGACGAAACTTCGCCTGACCACCCACGAACCGTTCCTCCGCCTCTTAGAATAGCTAATCTAGCAAACGCTCGACATACGCATAATGTTGGCGCGGCGGGGACAGAGGCGCGGCGGGGACGGCGCGGCGGGGACAGACGGAACGTTCACACACAGATCGCTTCAGTGAACGGCGTTCGAGGAAGTTGGCGGGATTAGTACCGATAAGTCGGCATCGCGCCCGGAATCTCAATTCGGCAGCATTCCTCCCGTGACACGCCGGTCACGTCACCAGGACCAGTTGCAGGGGGCTTGGCCGGCCGCGAGAGGCGATGGTCTGGCCCACTTGCCCATCTGGGCGACCTCCCGTGATGGGCCGTTTACGACGGAAGGGCCGTCGGAATTTGCGCGGCGCGACGCGCCGGCGGCACCTCGGGTTTGGTTTGCTGCTGGGGTTGGCTGTCTCTTCAGCTCCAACCAGATCTGTCCTTCCGGCTCCCTGGGAAAGCACCCGAAGCACTTCCACTCCCGGCCGCCAGAAGGGCGTTCCAGGCGAGTCACCCGTGCCCTTCCACGGGCAGATCGAGCGGTGCGTGCCCGGGCTACGTGAAAGATCATATTGTTCCCCTGAAGCGCGGCGGGGCTGACAAGCCGGAAAACATGCAGTGGCAAACGACCGAGGCGGCGAAGGCGAAGGACAAAATTGAGTAGATCCGCGCGCTGAACTGGCCGCCAAGGGCCGCTCGCGTGCCCGCGCCTTTCACTGGGAGACATGCGCCGCGCAGTCCCTCCTCTTTTTCCAGGAGCTGGCCGGCGGCTGAACCGGGTTCTGCCCCCTATCGCGCAACGCTGGTACTGCCGATGTACTGGTGGTACCGGAGTGGAACCCTGATTCCCTTCGGGGACTTGCGTGCCGCCTCCCGGACCTGATTAACTCAGGTTTACGGGCCTGGCTTGGCCGACTTGACAATGGACACGCGGATCATGATGACCACTAACACGACAGCACCCACGAACGAACCACAAACTCTTGCCCAGCGTCTCGCGCAAGGGAGAATTCCCGCGCCGGATGCGCAACGCTACGCCATAATTCTGGCGGAAGCTCTCCGCAAGATCCACGACTCCGGACAGGCACACGGCGGCATCTCGCCCGCCGCCATTATGCTAACCGGATCGGGATTGGAACTGGTTCCCGCCCCGCACACCAAAGGCATAATCACGCCCTACACCGCGCCGGAATTGCTGCACGGCCAGCCCCCCGACTCGCGCAGCGATTTGTTCGCTTTCGGCGCCGTGGTCTATGAGATGTTCAGCGGCCGCCGCGCCTTCGAAGGCGACGGCCCAACCACGCTCTCCGCGGCCATCGAAAGCTCCACGCCGCCGTCTTGTGGCCGCCCCGCCGTGGACCGCCTGATTCGCAATTGCCTCGCCAAGGACCCGGGCGCGCGCTGGCAGCGCATGCACAAGGTCCTGATGGAGCTCAAGCTGCTCGGCGTCTCGGCGCGGCTCGCCGAAGCGCCCGCTCCCGCCCGCCATGAAGCAGCCGAAGCCGCCGGCCTGCGCGCCGAAATGCAGCAGCTCGAAGGCCGCGTGGCGGCGCGCCTGCAGGCGTGCGAAAAGACCGTGACGGAGATTCACCAGGCCGCCACCGAACTGCGCGGCCACCTGGCCGCCGTGGATGCCCGGCTTGCCGCCGCCTCCGAGCAGCAGGCTTCCGCCTCCGAGGCGTTCCTGGAAGCCGCCGAAGCGCGCATCGCCACGCGCTTTGGGCGGGACCCCGAGGCCGGCAACGAGCGCATTGTCCGCCTGGAGCAAGGCCTGGAGACCGCGCGCAAACACATCGCTGCGCTGCACGACAGCGTGGCGGAAGATTTCCTGGCATTCGAGCGAGGCCTCAAGTCGCAGGCCGCCGCCATCCAATCGGCGCGCACCGCCATGGCCCAAACCGACGACCTGGTGGAGCGCGTTGTGGAAGCCCTCGACTCGCTCCAGTCCGCCGTACTAGAGTCGCGCGAGGATCAGACCCTGGCAATCAACTGACCTGCAATCGTGCCCCTGTTACTCCGGGTGGCGAACCAGCCCGGCGCCTCATGGACGCCGCGCCAAGTTGCGCGGAGAGGAACACCAAGGGGGAATCCTCATAGGCCGGCGCCACCGGTGCTTCCACCGTCACGTCGTCCTCCTCCAGTGCGTTTTCTCGAGAAACATGCCGCCCGAGCGATCGGGCCGACGGGTGCGGCCTGCGGTACAATGTCGAATTCCGGCACTACCAGAAGGCCGCCGAAGATGGCTGCAATCGTCTCAGGAAAGGGTTTAAGAAATGCTCTGTAAGCTAATGAAAATATTAGTTGTTTCTCTTGCGTATCTGACATTTTTAGCTCCCCGGGCGCGGACCGCCGAACCGGCCCCCCTAAGGGGGTACGCCTCCGATTCCGCCCGCGCCGAGCGCGAGTGGGAGGCCAAGTTTCGCGCCATTCCTGACCCCGCCGCGCTGCGCGCTTACATGCAGCGCCTCAGCGCCAGACCGCACCACGTCGGGTCGGCCTACGACCGGGAGAATGCCGAATGGATTCTCTCCCAGTTCAAAGAGTGGGGGCTTGCTGCCAGGATTGAAACCTACGATGTCCTCTTTCCTACCCCTAAAGAGCGCGCGCTGGAGCTACTCGAGCCTGCGCGCTTCACCGCCAGGCTGGAAGAGCCAACCGTGGCGGGCGACCCGACTTCCTCGCAACACGCGGAGCAACTCCCCAGCTACAACGCCTATTCCATCGATGGCGACGTCACGGCGCCCCTGGTGTACGTCAACTATGGCGTGCCGGAGGATTACGAGGCGCTGGACCGGCTGGGGATTTCAGTCAAGGGGGCCATCGTGATTGCGCGCTACGGGGGAAGCTGGCGCGGTATCAAGCCCAAGGTTGCCGCCGAGCATGGCGCCATCGGCTGCCTGATCTATTCGGACCCGCGCGACGACGGGTACTACCAGGGCGATACCTTCCCCAACGGCCCTTTCCGTCCGGCGGATGGGGTGCAGCGCGGCAGCGTGATGGACATGCCCATTTATCCCGGCGACCCGCTCACCCCGGGCGTCGGCGCCACCAAGGACGCCAAGCGCCTGCCGCTGAGCGAAGCCGTCACCCTCACCAGGATTCCCGTGCTGCCCATTTCCTATGGCGATGCCCAGCCGCTGCTGGCGGCGCTCAAAGGGCCGGTGGCGCCCGAGCGCTGGCGCGGCGCACTGCCCATCACCTACCATGTCGGTCCCGGCCCCGCCAAGGTGCATCTGAGAGTCAGATTCAACTGGGACACGAAGACCATATACAACGTGATTGCCCGCATTCCGGGCGAGACCTATCCCGACCAGTGGATCATCCGCGGCAACCATCACGACGCCTGGGTCAACGGCGCGGAGGATCCGGTTTCCGGGACCAGCGCCTTGCTGGAAGAAGCGCGCGGCTTGGCCGCCCTGGCCCGCCAGGGATGGAAGCCCAAGCGCACCATCGTCCTGTGCGTCTGGGACGGCGAGGAAGAGGGGCTACTGGGCTCTACCGAATGGGCCGAAGACCACGCCGAGGAACTGCGCCGCAACGCCGCCGTTTATATCAACTCGGACAGCAACGGCCGCGGCTACCTGAACGTGGAAGGCTCGCACACGCTGGAAAACTTCATCAACGGCGTGGCGCGCGACGTGGAAGACCCCGAGACCAAGCTGCCGGTCTGGAAGCGCCTGCAACTCAGGCGCATGGCTAGCGCCGCGGGCCCAGGGGGCACCCCTGCGGCCCCGGCCGACAGGCAGGAGCCGCGGCAGCGGGCGGACCTGCGCATCGGAGCGCTCGGCTCGGGCTCCGATTACACGGTCTTCCTGGACCACCTGGGCATCGCCTCTTTGAACCTGGGCTACGGTGGAGAGGACGGCGGCGGCATCTACCATTCCGTCTACGACGATTTCTACTGGTTTACGCATTTTTCGGACACAGATTTCGTCTACGGGCGCGCGCTCGCCCAGACTGCCGGCACGGCGGTCATGCGGCTGGCGGACGCCGAGTTGCTGCCCTACGATTTCGATGACTTCACCGATACCATCCGCCGCTACATCGAAGAGATCTCGAGGCTCGCCCGGGAGAAGCGGGAGCAGACGGTCGAGCGCAACCGGCAGATCGATGAAGGACTGTTTGTGGCTACCGAAGATCCGCGCGAGAAAACCGTGCCCCCGCCGAAGGAAGCGGTTCCGCCATTCCTCAACTTCGCGCCGCTCGAGAACGGCCTGGCGGCGCTTGAGCGCACCGCCGGGCTTTACGACCAGGCGCTGGCCCGGGCCGCGGAGAACGGAGGCGCCGCTCTGGCCCGCGCCGCCTTGCGGGATGCCAATGCCCGCCTGATCGCGGTGGAGCGGGCCCTTACCCTTGACGCCGGGCTGCCCAACCGGCCATGGTTCAAGCATCAGATCTATGCGCCCGGCCTCTACACCGGCTATGGCGTGAAGACGCTTCCGGCGGTGCGGGAGAGCATCGAGCAAAAGCAGTGGCGACTGGCCGATGAACAGATCGTGCGCGTCGGCAAGGTGCTGGAAAACGCCGGCGAGGCGATTCAAGGGGCCACGGCGGAGTTAACCCGCATTTCTCACGCACCGTGACCGAGGCTTTCCACCGAGGGCGAAAACCAGGGGACTGACGGATGCGTCCGCGCGGCGGTGCGCCGGGCCCAGAGGGCACCCCGGTGCTGGATGAGGGATGACGCGCGCCTTGGGACACGTTCGTCAGGCCCCAGGTTTTCGCAGACCATTCGGGTGGCGGAGGTTTGACGCCGTGAGAAATGCTGGTCAACTCGCGCGGCGAAGTGAGCGGCGGTCCCGTCTACCTCAACGGCTGCCAGGGTTCGCCGGACGCCGCCGGCGCGGAGCCCGCGGCGGAATTCATGGCCCGCGCCAATTCGGCGGCGCTCACCGTCACCGGCTCCGCCAGGAGCTCGGGCCGGTTGTAAGTCATCAGGCACCGGCCGTAGAACTCGGGGTCCCGCTGCGGCAACACGAAGGGCTTGCCGAAACGGCCCCCGGCTTCCAGGTGGGCGATGTACAGCCGGGCAAACAAGCCGTCTTCCCGCTTGGAGGAGAACAGGACCCAGCGGCCATTGCTGGACCACGTGTGATAGGAATCGCTGCGCGGCGAGTTGATCTCGTCGAGCCTTCGCGGGGCAGCCTCGCCTGGTGTCCCAACCAAGCTCAGGTCCAGCATGTACAGGTCGCTGCTGGGTTGAAAAATGGGAAAGCTGCCGTAGTCGTGGCCGCAGAACATCAGGAATCGCCCGTCGGGCGAGATCTGCGGCAACGAGATGCTCTTGCCCAAGCGGGCGGCGGCCACCACGGTTTCCACCTGGCCCCACCGGCCGGAAGCGGCGTCGTAGGCGATTCGCACCAGGTCGTACTGTATCTTGTCGTACTGCAACAGGAGGTTCCTTGTGTCGGCCAACGCCGGCGCGGAGCAGAAGTACAGGTGGCGGCCGTCGGGCGACCAGGTAGGGAAGGTCTCGAGACGGTCGGGCCGGCTGATCTCGGGGACGGTGTACACTTGGCCGGTATCCACCGCGTAGAGGCCGAGGTCGGAGTCTCTATCCACCACTTCACGGACCTCGACGCCGGCGGTGTGGAAGATCTGGGCCAAGCTGTTCCGCGAGAACGCCAGGAGCTTGCCTGAGGGGTGCCAGGCAATATAGGCAGCGGCCCCACCCTTGCCGGCGACGCGGGTATCCACTTTTTCGGCCCGCCCGTTCCGCACCAGGATCATGGCGGGACCATGGGAGCTTCCCGATCCGGGCCGGAAGTGCAGCAGCATCTGGCCGGTGCGGTGGTTGAGGAAGGTGTGGCAGTTCATACAGGCGCCGCCGATGCGCTGGTTGTCGAGCAGGACGCGTTCCTCGAAGCTGCGCAGGTCGCGCTGGCGCAGCGACATCTGGTCCCACTTGTCGTAGACCGGCGGGAGGTAGCGGTAGACGACGTAGGGATCGATCTCGTCGGCCGCGATGCGGTTGCGCACGGTATCGAAGTGTGTCCAGCCACCCTCGCCTTTGACATAGATGTCCATGCGAAGCTCGCCGCCGGCGTTGGCTTCGAGCAGGCGGCGCCATGGGGCGAGGGGGATGGCGACGTTGGGGCTGCTGCTAAAGACCTCCACCGGCCGGCCCGCCTGGCACGCCAACCGGAGACAAAACTTCCGGCCGCTTTCCTGAATCTTCAGGTTCAAAGGCGCCACGTTGGGCGGGATGACGATGCCCGAGTAGTCGGGATAGGTAGCGGCCTGCCGATGGGCTTCGGCACATGGCTGGAGGCTTTCCGCGGCAGGCCGGAAGCCCCAGATGGCAGCGGCCGCCGCGGGCAACAGCGCCCACCCCAGAATTCGCTTCCCACGGCTCATCGGTAGTCCCCCGGGCCGAACACGAAGTAGAAAAAGTAGCTGCCGCGGAAACTGCTCCAGGCGGCGTCGCGAGCCGCTTCCTTGGTGGGGCTTTGGTCCATGATGCGCTTGAAGACTGCCATGTGGGCCATGGTTTCCGGCTGGATTTCGAGACCGTCGATGTTCACGGGCTGGCCGGTGCTGGCAGCATACATGGCCATGGCCTCCTGGAAATGCCGCGGGGTACGGCGCCGGCCGTCGGGGCCGCCGTAAGCCGGGCCGGTAATGTCCTTGATGCGCGGCATGGCGGCGACGGCCGCGGGCAGGTTGCGCGCCACCAGGTAAGATCCGATCAGGAACTCGAAGGCCATGCGGTTGGAGGGGTCCTGCTCCAACTGGTCGAGCAGCAGACGCTCCATGTCGCCGTCGGGCTTGCTGGCGCGCTGCCAGACCGGCAACACGTCGTCCTGGCGGAGCATCCGGCGGCGAAACAGTTGCACCTCCGCGTCGCCGTTGAGTTGGGGGTCCCGGTCCAGGTCGCGCAGGCGCTGGCGGGCCCAGGCGCGGGAGCCCACTTCATACGAGAGGGCTGTCAGGAACTTGCGGGCCACGCCGGTCTGGCCCTTGACCAGGTTGACGCCAGCCATCAAACGATAGATCCGCGGATCGGACCGGCCCAGGGCCATGGCCTCGCTGCCGAAGCGTTCGGCATCGTCCACCCGCCCCAGGCGCATGCACAGGTCGGTGATCCGGAGCATGTGCGGCAGGAACCGGTCGGTACGCAGTACCGGGAGCAGGGAGCCGGCCTGGGGGAAGCGGAACATGTCGTCGCCTAGCCGGTTCATCTCATACAAGGCCAGGTTGACCTGGTAGCGGGTGAGCGAATTGAAATCGCCGGCCTCGAGGTGCCGCGAGGCGTCGATGACCGCCGGCCAGTCCTCACGGGAACAGTGGTAGTCCAGCGCGGCAAGACTGCGGCCGTGGCCATTGAGATGGTAGGAGAGAGCCGCCACGGCGCCCAGGCCCAGCAGCGGGAGGGCGGTCGCCAGCCCGGTTGTCAGCCGCCATTTGCCGGGTCGGGCAGGTCGGGGACCTGCCCCACGGAGCACCATGGCCGTTCCCAGCGCGTAAAACCCGTACAGGCCCCACCACACGACGACCCGTGGCACATCCGCGCCCGTAAACCAATCGCGCGCGGAAACAGGGGCGCCGGCCAGCCGCAGCCACTCCACCGCGGCCGGCAGCGCCACCGCCAGAAGCAGACAGGCGATCCCCGGAAGGCGGGTCGGCCGGCGGGCGATCAGCACCATGGCTGCCGCCGGCGCGAAGAACACCACGGCCATGCCGGCCAAGTAGTAGGCCGCCAGGAGCATCGCGGCGAACGTCGCCAGCAGCGCCATCCGGCTGCTCCACCGCCGCGAGAGCCGGACAAACAGGATTGCCAGAGCCAGCCCCAGCAACAAAGCCGGCGCCATCGGGGTGCGGTTGTAGTAAAGACTGACATCGCATAGCAGCAGGAGCGCCGGAACATAGCGCACCAGCGGCAGCGCGCCACCGGCCAGCGTCGTGAAATACACCTCGGTGAGGGCTACCACAGCCGCCACCTGGGCCGTGAGGACGATGGCACCCCACCCCGCGAAGGCGTAGGCTTGCGCGACCAGGGCGTACAGGTAGTCCGCCGGTCCGCCGGGATACCTCAGAAACTCGTCGAGGAACCCCGGGGAGGTGTAGAAGATGGGCCGCTGCCAGTGGTAGATGAGCCGGGGGTCGATGCCCGCCCAAACGTAAGCCAGGCAAGCCGCCAAGAATGCCGCATCCTGTACTCTCGCCGCCGGCGGGCGCCGAATGTCCATGACGCGAGTAGTGTAACAAGTATCAGCCGCCGAGTGGCAAGGTATTCGGATGGACCCCTGAAGGGCGATTTGGGAAACCGAAGGCGCCGAGAACATCCACGGACAGTGAATCTTTCAGATTTCAACCAAGCCGTAAAAATCTCTAGACAATTCGATCGATTTGTGATATACGATATGCGGGTCTTACTCTCCGGCACACGGGCGGAGAGAGGAAAGAGGTTCCGCGCCTGAGACCGGGGGCGGGGCCGGGGTGATCTCAACAATTGGAAAGGCAGGTTTGCGCAATGGCAGTGCGAAAGGCAATGCAGTTGTTGTGTGCTTTGACGCTTCTTTGCGGAGTCGTTTACGGCCAGGCGATTTCGGGCAGCATAGTGGGAATTGTGGTGGACCCGGGCAATGCCAGCGTCCCGGGTGTGGAAGTCCAGATCAAGGACATGGCCACCGGGACAGTCCATACGTTCACGACCTCAACGGAAGGAATCTTCCGTTTTAACGAACTCGCGCCGGGGACGTATACCCTGACGGCGAAAATGCAGGGGTTCAAAACCTACACACAAGAGGACATTAACCTAGCCGCCGCGGAGACGCACGACCTGGGAACCATCCGTCTGACGCTGGGCGCGCTGACCGAACAGGTGTCGGTGGTCGCGACCGCCACCTCGGTGCAGACCGCATCCAGCGAAAAGTCCTCGCTGGTAGACGGGAACCAGCTTTCCCAGATCGCCATCAAGGGCCGCGACCTCATGGCCATGTTGAGCCTGGTCCCGGGCGTAGTCAGCTACAGCGCGGGCGAAGCCGCCAGTGAGAACTCCATCGGCGGTGTCAACATTAACGGCGCCGGCGCCAGCCGTGTCAATTTCATGGTGGACGGCATCGTGGACCTGGATACCGGGTCCAACAGCACCACGCACTTCAACCCCAACATGGACTCGGTGGCCGAGGTCCGGGTGCTGACTTCGAACTTCCAGGCGGAGTTCGGGCGCATGGCCAGCGGCTCCATCAGCGTCATCACCAAGGGCGGCGGCCAGCAGTTCCATGGCAGCGGCTGGTGGACCTGGCGGCATGAACAGTTCAACGCCAAGAACTTCTTCGACAACTACAACAACCAGCCGAAGAGCATTTATCGGTACCATGTTCGCGGCTTCAGCGTGGGCGGCCCGGTATACATTCCCAAGATCTGGAACAGGGCCAAGAACAAGCTGTTCTTCTTCATCTCGCAGGAGTACACCAAGCAGAAGCCGGCCACGCAGATCGGCTACTCCAACATGCCGACCGCGCTGGAACGCGCGGGCGACTTCTCGCAGAGCGTGGACCAGAACGGCAAACTGATCCAGTTGCTGGATCCGACCTCACGCAACCCGATTCCCGGAAACCTCATCCCCAAGTCGCAGATCGATGCGGCCGGCCTGGCGTTCCTGAACTATCTGCCGCTGCCCAACCGCTGCGGCGCTTCCGGCGCCGCCTCGGATTGCTGGAACGAGGCCGATCCGACGCAGATCAACCGCCGCAACTTCCGGTCGGTCTTCAACGAAAGTCACCCGCACCGCAACGACGTGGCCCGCATCGACTTTAACCCCACGCCCAAACTGCTCACCTTTATCCGCTACGTCAATGATTACGACTTCGACCAGACGGCCAACGGCAATTACGTGAACCTGCTGGATTCGAACAAACAGTGGACCCCCTATTCGGAAGACCATCCGAACCCGGGGCACGGCTACGGCATTGGCATCACTTATACCATAAACGCCAGTACGGTGAACGAGTTCGTTTTCGGCAAGAGCTACAATACCTGGGACTGGTATCCGCACGATCCGGCGCAGCTCGACCGCGCCAAGATCGGCAATCCGCCGCACTGGTTCGACGAGAAGGATACGAGTTTCACGGGTGACCAGAGCCAAGCGCGTCCGGGCTTATCTCCTGGCAGTCAGAACTTCGCATTCTGGGCTCCCGGGTTCTCCTATGGCGGCGGATCCACGGTGGGGCAGTTCAGCATGAATCCCAACCGGCCGTATACCAATTACAACGATATCTACAGCTTCAACGACAACGTCAGTGTGATTCGGGGGAAACACAGCTTCAAGGCCGGCTTTGCCTACGAACGCACCGGCAAAGTGCAGCAGGCCGGCGGTAACTACCTCGGGTACTATACCTTTGGCAGTTCCTCTTCCATGCCCATGGACACCAATAACGGCTATGCCAACGCGCTGGTAGGCAACTTCCAGAACTATGCGGAAGGCAAGCGCATCATGGGCGATTTCTGGTTCACCAACATCGAGTTCTACCTGCAAGACAGTTGGAGGGTCAGCCGCCGCGTCACAGTAGACATCGGGGTGCGCTTCTACCACATGCCGTCGCAGGAGAACCTGAACAAGAACTCGGCGGTGTTCCTGCAATCGGCCTACGACGCCTCCAAGGCGGCGCGCCTGTACTACCCGGCCTGCACCATCACGCCGGCGGCGGGCGTGGCCTGCCCGTCGGCCAACCAGGTGGCCAAGGACTTGGTGACCGGCTACACCACGTTCCCGGCGCTGGCCGGCACCCTGGTGCCGTATTCGGTGGGCGGCTATTCCTCGCAGCCGAACTACTTCGACGGCATGGTGGTGGCGGATGGCTCCAACCCGGCCGTGCCCATGACTCTGTTCACGGTACCGGCCTGGAAACCGGCCTTCCGCATCGGCATGGCCTGGGACGTGTTCGGCACCGGCAACACGGCGGTCCGCCTCGGTTTCGGCCAGTACTACAACCGCGGCGACGGCAACATTCCCATGGCTTACGGCGGTGCGCCGCCAATCACCTACACCCGGCAAATCTACTACTCCGGGATCAGCACAATTCCGAGTTACGCCAACAGCGCCGCGGTGTCGCCCATCTCGAACGGCGGCATTACCGGTAAGCAGCCGCTGGAGACCGTGATGAACGGCAGTATCGGGATACAGCAGAACGTGGGGTTCGGCACTGTCGTGGAAGCCGCGTACGTGATCTCCCTCCACCAGCACCAGGACCAAACTAACGGCAGCGGCAATGGCGCGGCGGGCACGCAGTACGTCAACGTCGTCCCCATGTTCTCGGAGTACAACCCCAACTACTACAGCGCCTGGACCGGCAACCTGTACGACAACGCTTCCGGCAAGGCACTGAGCGACAATTACTTCCGTCCGATGCTCGGCCTTGGCAACATGAGCCGGGTGGACTTCCGGTCCACGTCCAACTACCACTCGCTCCAGGTGTCGGTCCGGCGCGCCAACCGCCATGGCCTGTCCTATGGCTTGGCGTACACCTTTTCGAAGACCATGATATATAGCGGTTTCCCGTATTACCCGGGCAACTCCTTCTTCAAGAAGTGGTACTACGGGGCGGCCTGGAACAACAGCGGCGCACCGCAAGTGCTCGCGGCCAACTACATCTACGACATCCCCGGGCTCGGCAAGAGGTTCAATATCCGGCCGATGGGCTGGGTGACGGACCACTGGTCGTTGTCGGGCATCTGGTCCTGGCAGGGCCACGGCATGTACGGCGCACCGAGCATCTCCATCACGGGCACCAGCAGCAGCAACCCCGCGCCCAACTGGACCGGTTCGGCCGAAGGCGCGCGGTTGGTGGTGGTCGGGAACCCGACGCTCTCGAACCCCACCTTCTACAACAACATCAACGCCGCCGCCTTCCAGCTTCCGGTGGCCTGCAGCCAGACGCGCCAGACCATGGACTGCTTCGGCAATGCCGGGAATGGCGCCATCTTCTCGGTGCCGATCTGGATGAACAACCTGGACATGTCGCTGATTAAGAACATCCCGATCAAGAGCGAGAAGCGCATGCTCACCTTCCGCGCGGAGTTCTACAACCTGCCGAACCACACCCAGTTCAGCGCCATTAACAACACGCTGCAGTTCGACCTTGCCTCGTATCAGAACTGGATTGCGGGCAAGGGTTCCCTGGTACAGAGCAACAGCCAATTCGGGCGTTATACCACCGCCCGCAATCCGCGGCAAGTCGCGATGACCCTGCGCTTCCAGTTCTGAAGCGCGGCGTTGTCGCCGAATAGAACCGGGCCGGCCCGCAGACCGACGCAGATTAGCGCCGACTGAAAACAACGGGTTTATCCGCCAGAGTTGTGATTTTTCAGGAGAAAAGGAGTATTCACATGTCGCATCGATGGAACGCCGGAGTAGTCTTCACGGCTGGAGTATTCGCGCTTGGGCTCGTGGCTTGGGCGCAAGGGCAAGGCGGGCAAACCCCGCCGGCGCAGGGTCCGGGCGGCGCAACGCCCGGCGGGCGCGGGCAAGGCGGCCGCGGTGGAACGCCGGCGGTTACGGGTCCCTGGTCGGACAAGAGTTTGTCGCCGGACCAGCGCGCGGATTTGCTGATCGGGCAAATGACGCTGGATGAGAAGATCCAGCTTCTGCACGGCAGCCAGGGCGGACGAGGAGCGCCACCCCCGGCCCCGACCACGAGCCGCTCGAATGGCGGCGCCGGATGGGTGCCGGGAATCGAGCGGCTGGGTATTCCCGACGTCAACATGGCGGATTCGGCGGTGGGCGTGACCCGTGGCGCGGCGGAGAGCCGGTACTCCACGCTGCTGCCATCCGCGCTAGGGGCGGCGGCCAGTTGGAACCCGGACCTAGCGCTATTGTACGGCCAGGTAATCGGCAGGGAGTTGCGCGATCAAGGCTACAACATGTCCATCGGCGGCGGCGTCAATATCACCCGCGAGCCCCGCAACGGGCGCAATTTCGAATACGCCGGCGAAGATCCGATCCTGGCCGGGACCACCGTGGGCACGTTGATGAAGGGCGTGCAGTCGCAGCAGATCATGGGCGATCTGAAGCATTATGCGCTGAACGACCAGGAGACCGGCCGCAACATCGGCAACGCGATCCTCGACAACCGCTCGATGCGCGAAAGCGATCTGCTGGCGTTCCAGATTGCCTACCGGATTTCAGACGCGGCGGGTTTCATGTGCGGATATAACAAGGTGAACGGCGACTGGGATTGCGAGAACGACTATCTGCTGAACCAGGTCCTGAAGAAAGATTTCGGATTCAAGGGCTGGGTGATGTCGGACTGGGGCGGGACGCACTCGACGACCAAGGCCATCATCGCCGGACTGGACCAGGAGCAGCCGGGAAGCGGGTTCTTTGGGGATGCGCTGAAGAAGGCGGTGGAGGGCGGCGGAGTCCCGCTGGCGCGCGTCAACGATGCGGTGCATCGGATCCTGCGCAGCCTGTTTGCGGTGGGGGTGTGGGACAATCCACCCAATCCGCGCCGCGTAGTGGACGTCTTCAAGGGCCTGGAAGACGCGCAGAAGATCGCCGAAGAGAGCATTGTCCTGCTGAAGAACGCCGGGAACCAGTTGCCGCTGAGCGCGGCGGCGGTCAAGTCGATCGCCGTGATCGGATCGCATGCCGACGTGGGTGTGCCCTCGGGCGGCGGATCGGCGCAGGTGAATCCGCCGGGCGGCAATGCGGCGGCGCCACCGGCGGCGCAGGGCCAGCAGGCGGGCCCGGGTGGCGGCTTTGGCGGTGGAGGACGGGGCGGCTCGCAATACTTCCCCTCGTCGCCGCTGAAGTATATCCGGGCCAAAGCGCCGGGCGCCAAGGTGGAGTACAACGACGGCGCCGACCCGGCCGCGGCGGCGGCACTGGCGAAGGCTTCGCAGGTGGCGATCGTGTTCGTCAACCAGCCCATGAGCGAAGGGCGGGATGCGGCAACCCTGACGCTGCCGGACAAGCAGGACGACTTGGTGAGCGCGGTAGCCGCAGCCAATGCGCACACCATTGTGGTAGCCGAGACCGGAGGCCCGGTGGCGATGCCATGGGCTGGCCAGGTGAGCGGCATTCTGGAAGCGTGGTTCCCGGGGATCGGCGGCGGTCCGGCCATCGCCAACATTTTGTTTGGCGACGTGAACCCGTCGGCCAAGCTCCCCGTGACGTTTGCGAAGAGCGACAACGATCTGCCGCATCCGCAGATACCGGGGCTGAACCTGGCGCCGCAGCCTGGCGCGGGCGGTGGCGGTGGTGGCGGCAGAGGTGCGCTGCCCCCGTTCGACGTGCCTTACACCGAGAAGCTGGAGGTCGGCTACAAGTGGTTTGATGCCGAGAATAAGGAGCCGCTGTTCGCGTTTGGCCACGGGTTGTCCTACACCACCTTTGCGTATTCCGGGCTGCACGCTGCGGCCGCGGGCCACAACCTGACCGTGTCTTTCATGGTGAAGAATGGCGGCAAGCGCGCCGGCAAGGAAATCGCGCAAGTATACGCGACGCTTCCGGCGAGCACCGGCGAGCCGCCCAAGAGGCTGATCGGCTGGCAGAAGGTGGAGCTGGCGGCGGGCGAGAGCAAGACGGTCAACATCACCATCGACCCGCTGTACCTTTCCGTCTTTAACGAGGGCAAGAACGGCTTTGAGGTCGCCGGCGGCGACTACAAGATCTGGGCAGGAGGTTCGTCCAGGAGCTTGCCATTGTCGCAGGCAGTGCCAATCGGTAACTGAGCGGGGGCCGGCCGCTCCACGCGGTCGCAGATCCCCTACGTACACGATTTCGCGAATACGGTTGCGTATCCTGTGGTGGGGCAGGTGGTGCCGCCTGCCCGCGGCCGAGCGAAGCTCGCCGCGTCCCGCTGCGCGGGACGTCGGCGAGGGCAGGCGGCACCGCCTGCCCCACCAAGCCTTCGGAATCAGGGTACTGAGGTAACCGGCGGCCCGGCCTTACTTCTGCGCTACCTGAAAATGGCTGAGGCTCTCGGAGTAGCGGGCCACGCCGCGGTAGAGCGCTTCGGCCAGTTTCTGACGGTAATCCGGCTTCTTTAGAAGGGCCTCCTCGCGCGGGTTGCTGAGGAACCCGATCTCCGCCAGCACGGAGGGCATGCTGGCGCCGATCAGCACCACGAACGGAGCCTTCTTGACGCCCCGGTTCTTTTCCCCCGCAACGTTGTGCACCGAAAACGCATACAGCGCCGCCTGAACGCGGCCCGCAAACTCCTTGGACTCTTCCGCCTTGTCGTGCCGCGTGATCTTCTGGATGATATCCCGCAACTCGAAGATGGATTTCTGCGAGCTGGCGTTCTCGCGCGACGCCACGTCCAGCGCTTCCTTCGAGTCCGTGAAATTCAGGTAATAGGTCTCGATCCCCGCGATGCGCGGGTACGGCGAAGAGTTGGCGTGAATGGAAAGGAACAGGTCGGCCTTCTTGTCGTTGGCCAGCGCGGTCCGTTGCTCGAGCGGGACGAAGCTGTCGTCGCTGCGGGTGTAGATCACCTCCGCGCCCATGCGGTCCTCAATGAGTCTTCCCAGCCGCGTGGCAACATCCAGCACCAAGTCCTTCTCCAGCAACCCCTTGGGTCCTTCCGTGCCCTGGTCATGGCCCCCGTGCCCGGCGTCGATGACGATGCGCCCCACCTTGAGCCCCAGCGCGCGCGTCAGCGAATTCTTTCCCGCGCTGGTATGCTTGGCGGCCTTGGGGATCTCGACGGACGAAACCGGAGGCGCAGGGGTCACCGGGGGGGGCGCCGGCAATTCTACTTTTGGCGCCGGCGGCTCTGCCTTTGGCGCAGACGGTTCCACCTTTGGCGCCGGCGGCTCCACCATTGGCGGGGACGACTTGACCACCGCCGGAAGGGGAGACGCTGTTGGGGGAGGGGTCACTGGGCCAGCAGGCGCCGCTCCTCGCAATTCGATGATGAGCCGGTTGGGATTGGCGAGCTGCGAGGTGCTGGCTTCCACATCTCCGCTCAGATCCAGCACCACCCGAGTCACGCCGGGCGCCGTCTCCGCCGCGCGAATGCGCTTCACCAGCTTATCGTCGAGATCCTCGGAATAGAAACGCTGCGAACCCATGCGCGGGCGCGCGTCCAGGATGTCGAAGTAGATTCTCTCGGGATTGTGGAGGCGGTCGCTGCGGAATCGAAAACCGCCGGAGACCTCGATGGCCACCCGCGTCACGCCGCTGAGCGACCAGTGGCGAACGGCCGTCACCGAATGCAGCGCGGAGTGCTCGGTTTGCGCAACCAGCAAGGAAACCGAAACCGCCAGCGCCGCAATCAGCTTCATACGGGGGTCATGGGGTGGAAACGTAGCGCACGCTGCCGTCGGCCTCCACAACTTCCTGAATGTGGTTCGGACCAGCGGGCTTGGTCTCCGCGTCGGGCCGGGTTTGCCCGGCCGCTACAGCCTTCTGTTTGGCAGCCTCGGCCTTCTTGGCCTCTTGCAGTTGCCTGGCCACCAGAATCAAATAATTCCGCGTCTCGGGGAACGGCGGCACGCTGCCATACCTGGCCACCGCCGCCTCGCCGGCATTGTACGCCGCCAGCGCCAGCGCGTAATTCCCCTCAAACAGATTCAGCAAGTACTTCAGGTATTTCGAGCCGCCCTGAATATTCTCCGCCGGGTTGAATACATTGGAAACGCCGAAACGGCGGGCCGTGGAGGGAATCAGTTGCATCAGCCCCTGCGCGCCTTTAGGCGAAATTGCGAACGGATCGTAATTGCTCTCGACTTTGATGACGGAATGAATCACCTGCGACGGGAGCGAAACTTGAGCGGCAATCTGCTCGATGGCTTCATCGATGCCAGTGGCTGGAGGCGCTTTGGTTTCCGTGGCCACGACCACCGGGGAAACCACGCGCGGCGCGACCGGGGCCTCAGTCACTCTCTGCTCCACTACCGGTTTCGAAGTCACCATCACGCTTCTCACCAGTCTCCCGGTGCGCAGGTCCGGATGGATGACGGTGGTGATGCGCCGCGGCGCGGCGGTTTCCGTATCCACGGGTCCGGCGGCCCACAATGCCACGGAGGCCAACCCGGCGGCCCACGCAAGATTAAAACATAATCTTATCAAAATGTTTTACTCCTCAGTATAAACCAAACGCCCGGCTTTTTCCATAGGGTGGAGCAATAAGGCAAGCTAAAGCATGCCCCACCTACGAAACCCAATGTTATCATTTCTCTGTGAGCAGCGCGGGGTATGTGCTGGCGGGGGGCCGCAGCTCCCGGATGGGCTGCGACAAGGCCCTGTTGTCGTTTCGCGGCGGTCCGCTCGTGGAATCCGTGGCGCGCGCCGTCGGGCTGGCCGCCGGCAGCGCCGTCCTGGTGGGCCATCCGCGGCTTTACGAACATCTGGGCTACCCGGCGATTCCCGACCTTTACCCCGGAGCCGGCCCGCTGGGCGCAATCCTGACCGCCTTGTACCACACTTCCGCCGACTGGAACCTGGTGGTGGCCTGGGACATGCCCGGACTGTCCGCGGAATTCCTGAAGCTCCTGGTAGACGCCGCCGCCGGGCGCTCGGCGGCCGATGCGCTGGTCCCCATCGGAGCGTCCGGCCGCCCCGAACCGCTGTGCGCGGTGTATCACCGCCGTTCGCGTCCGGCGCTGGAGCGCGCCCTGGGGCGCGGCGTCCGCTCCGTGAGAGCGGCCCTTGAAGACCTCCGCGCCGCCGTCGTCTCCGTACCGGAAGTCACGCCTTTTCATAACGTTAACACCCCCGAGGACTGGGCCGCCTATGCCCCAAAGTGACCCTTATCCGCATTACATCGAATTCCAGCATGTCTATAAGACGTTCGACAAGCCCGTCTTGGTCGATGTCAGTTTCGACGTAAATCCGGGGGAGACGGTGGCCATCATCGGCCGCAGCGGTGTCGGCAAGTCGGTCACTCTGTCTCACATCATGGGGTTTTTGAAGCCCGACAGCGGCCGGGTGATCGTGGCGCACGAGGACATCACCGACTTCTCGGAGCCGGAACTTCGCCGTATCCGCAAGAAGGTGACCATGGTGTTCCAATCGGGGGCGCTTTTCGATTCCCTCACCGTCGGCGAAAACGTGCTCTTTTCGCTCGATTTGCGCGACGACTACGACGCGCAGAACAAGGAAGACGTGGTGGACGGGCTGCTGCACATGGTGGACATCGACGAAGCCAGGGACGCCTACCCGTCCGATCTCTCCACCGGCTACAAGCGCGCCGTGGCCATGGCCCGCGCCCTGGCCGCCCAGCCGCAGTGCGTCCTTTACGACGAGCCCACAACCATGGTGGACCCCATCATGTCCGACCGCCTGAGCGACCTGATGCTGCGCCTCAAGAAGCAGTTGAAGCTGACCTCGGTGGTGGTGACGCACGATCTGGACCTGATGTACAAGGTGGCCGACCGCGTGGTTTTCCTTTACGACGGCGGCGTGATTTTCTGCGGACCCACGGGCGAGCTGGAGAAGTCGGAGCATCCTCACATCCGCGAGTTTCTGGAGATGGACCGGGTGGCCAGGGTGTAACGAAAAAGGGGACAGACGCATTTTGCAGCCTTGGCAATAAATGCGTCTGTCCCCTTTTCCTGGCATGACGCTTGCGGCCGGCCTCGCCTTCTGACACGCTACGAATAGATGGCCTCGAACCTTCGATTAAACTTCACGTACACGATGGCGGTGCTGGCAGTGGTTGTTTCCACACCGGCAAAGGCGCAAACACGCGACCAGATCCGCCTCAACCAGATCCAGTTGATCGGAAGCCATAACAGCTACCATGCTGGCCTGGCTCCCAGCGAAGCCCTTCTGCTGCGGAAATCCGACCCGAAAACGGCGGCCACCCTCGACTATCGCCATCCCGCCCTCGACGTTCAGCTTGCCAACGGAATCCGGCAACTGGAGCTGGACATCTTCGCGGATTCCAAAGGCGGGCGATACGCCAACCCCGCCGGTCTCCGAATGGTTGCACAAGCCGGGCTGCCGGCCGATCCTCCCTATGATCCGGAAGGGCTGCTCAAAAAGCCGGGGTTCAAAGTCCTGCACATGCAAGACATCGATTACCGCAGCAATTGCCAGCCCTTCACGGCGTGCCTTGGCGTCATCCTTGGCTGGTCCAAAGCGCATCCCGGGCATCTGCCCATATTCATTCTCGTCGAGAGTAAGGAGGGAACGGACCGCGACTTCCAGGTGGTTCCCGAGCCCTTTACGCCGGCGGTTTTCGATGCCGTCGACCAGGAAATCCGCTCGGTGTTCCCGCGCTCCGAGATCATCACCCCGGACGACGTCCGCGGCCAGCATGCCACGCTCGAAGAGGCCATCCTCACCAGCGCCTGGCCCAGTCTGGAGTCGGCCCGCGGCAAGTTCGTTTTTCTCCTCGACCAGCGAAAAGCCGGCCCCGCCTATCTCGAAGGTCATCCCTCCCTCAAGGGACGCGTGATCTTCACCAATGCCGAACCGGGATCGCCCGACGCGGCCTTCGTCGAAGTCAACGACCCGTTGAAAGACCCGGCTCTGATTCCGAGCCTGGTGCGCAAGGGATACCTGGTGCGGACCAGAACCGACGCCGAACTGGAGCAGGCCCGCGCCGGAGACGTGCAGCAAAGAGACGCCGCGCTTTCAAGCGGAGCCCAGATCCTGAGCACCGACTTCCCCTTCCAGGAGCGGGCCACCTGGACCGGCTACGCGGTGAGCTTTCCGGAAGGCACCATTGCGCGCTGCAACCCAGTCGCCAAGCCGTCCGGTTGCACGGCGCAACGGCTCGAAGCACTGGTTTCACGCTAACGTTACCGATTTTTCCGCAGTTTTTTGTTGACAGCGGGCGCGAGCGCTCTTAGACTGAGGGGTGTAACCACGAGGAATATCCGATGACCACTACGATTCCGAGATCGCAATCGACAACGCATAGACAGGGAGGGACCAACTTCTCTGTCGTGTTTGCAATTTGTGCATTGCTTCTAGCCGGGTTGTTGGTGCCCGCCGCAGCGCAGCGGATTACCGGGTCCATCGTGGGAACGGTGAAGGACGAACAGGGTGCGCTGGTCACTGCAGCCACAGTGAAAGCGGCGAACCTCGACACCGGGTTCTCCCGATCGGTCCCAACAGATAGTGACGGGGGGTACCACATCCAGTATCTTCCGGTCGGCAGGTACAACGTTGAGGTGGAGGCGCCCGGCTTCAAGAGGTCCGTGCAACAGAACGTCGTCCTCACGGTCGATCAGACTCAAACGGTGAACGTAACGCTGGCGCTCGGCGTACAGACCCAGACCATCACCGTCACCGAAGCGCCGTCTCTGGTGAACACCAGCGACGCGGAACTGGGAAGGACCGTCCAACCCGACGAAATCACGGGCCTGCCCCTGGTAAACCGCAATGTGTATACCGAGATCTCGTTGACGCCGGGAGTGCAGTCCAACAGCGCGAGCTCGACCTCGCAGACCCCGAATTTCCAGATCGGAGTGCCATCCACCCAGGTCGTGGTCAACGGCGGGATTGACTGGGGCGTTCCCATGGTCAGCTATTACCTGGATGGCGGAATCAACATGAGCGGGCTCCGCAACTACGGCAACCAATTGCCGAACCCGGACGCCCTCCAGGAATTCCGCGTGGAGACCAGCGACTTCTCGGCCCAGTATGGCCGCATGTCGGGCGCCGTGGTCACTGCGGTCACGCACTCGGGAACCAATCAGTTTCACGGCTCGCTGTTTGAATTCGTCCGCAACAACGACTTCAACGCCACGCCGTGGGGCGCAACCCTGGTCGCCCCCTATCACCGCAACCAGTTCGGCGGCACCGTGGGAGGTCCCGTGCGGAAGGACAAGGCATTCTTCTTCTTCAGCTATGGCGGCCTGCGGCAAGCCACCGGGACGTTCCTGAGCGGCGGAGTGGTTCCCACGGCGCTGGAGCGCCAGGGAGACTTCTCCCAATCCTCGGTAAAGCCCAAAGACGCTACAGGCACGCCCTACCCGAACGGTGTCATTCCATCCACCGCGTTGGATTCCACGGCGCAGAACCTCATCTCCAAGTTCGTTCCCTTGGCCAACGGCGCGAAGAATACCTGGTCGGGTTGGTTTACCGGCCCCACGAACAACAACGAGTTCCTGGGCAAGTTCGACGAGAATCTTTCCGCGAAAGATCGTCTGGCGGTCAGCTACTTCACGGTCAAGACCGACCAATACACCGCCGGGGGAGGCAGTCTGCTGTATTCCACGCAGCAGTCTTTCGCGCGCCAGCAGAATGTGAATGTCAGCGATACGTACACCCTCGGAGCGTCCACCGTTAACCAGGCATGGCTGGTTTTCACGAGGGTGATGGGCGGCAGAATCAACTTCCCGGCGACGGACATCGGCTCTTTCGGATCGAACTTCCAGATCCAGGGGCCGTCGGCGCTTCCCAACGTCTCCATCTCCGGATATTTCACGCTGGGACAATCCCTGGCCGGTCCTGTGAGCGGCTCCGATCTCTATTCGATTCGCGACATGGTCGGAACCACCAAAGGCAGGCACTCGCTCACCTACGGGTTCGAAGCGTCGTTGGACAAGGACATGTTTGCCGGCAACTTGTATAACTACGGGCAATTCACGTTCGCCACCTCCACACCCGGCTCCACGGGGAACGCCCTGGCCGATTTCGTCACCGGCAAGGTCGGAACCATGGAGCAGGATACGCCGTACCACGGGCTCCTCAGCCGATGGTATTTCGGGTTCTATGTGCAGGACGCCTACCGGGTTCGCTCGAATTTCACCGTGAACCTGGGATTGCGGTACGACCTGGAGACTCCCCCTACCGAGGCTCAGGACCTCACTTGCACATTTGTTCCCGGCGTTCAATCCACGATGGTTCCCAGCGCTCCGCTGGGCCTGCTTTATCCGGGAGACAAGGGCGTACCGCGCGGAATCGCCGACTTGCGGGCGAACCACTTTTCTCCGCGTTTGGGTCTGGTTTGGGATCCTTTTGGAGATGGAAAGACGGCCATCCGCGCCGGGGCGGGAGTCTTTTATGGCAGTGTAGCCGGCAACGAATGGAATCAGCCGGCCAACGCCCAGCCCTTCGCGGTTCGTCAAACCTGGAGTTCCATCAAGTCGCTCACCAACGTCTACGGCGATCCGGCCTCTTTCCCGACTGGCCCGCCCTTCCCCTACATCTACAGCCAGCAGCACCCGCGTTTCCTTCCCGCGGCCAGCGTCGAGACGATTGCGCAAGATTACAAATGGCCCTCGACCTACCAGGTCAACGCGGCGGTGGAGCGGCAGTTGCCAGGCCAGGTGGGCGTGACGGCCGCCTATGTCGGCTCCTTCTCCCACCACCTCCCATTTACCAACGATGCAAATTATCCCGCGTGGGCGCCGGGCGCCAGCACCTCGCAGACCAGCATCAATAACCGCCGCCCGTACGACCCGGGCATCTTGGGACAGGTTCAGTACCTGATGTCGAACCAACGGTCCGGGTACGACTCCCTGCAGATCTCATTTCGCAAGCCGCTCACGCACAATCTGATGCTCAACGGCTTCTATGTATGGAGCCATTCCCTCTGGACCGCTGCTTCGGCCGGAACTGGCATCGGAGGCGCCGTTCAGGATTACGATGCCGTGTGGGAAGAACGGGGCCCGTCCGACTTGGACCGCCGGCACATGGCGAGCATGTCCGGCCTCTGGAAACTCGACTACTATCGCGGGTCAAGCCCGTTGCTCAAGCACCTCCTCAATGGGTGGCAGATCTCCCCGATCGTTGCCTTGTACAGCGGTACGCCCGTCAATATCCTGACGGGCGCCAATAACAACGACGACAGCTACGGGAATAACCGGCCCAACCTGGTTCCGGGACAGGATCCATTCCTCGATCCGCACAGAACCCGCGCCGCCGTTGCCGCCGCATGGTTCAATACCGCGGCATTCACTCCCAACGGTCCGGGAAAAGGAATCGGTATAGGTGGCGCGGACGGTAACACGCCGCGCGACTATCTTCGCGCGCCAGGTTACCGGGACATAGACTTGGGGATCTTCCGAACCATCCTGCTGAAGGAGAATTTACGGCTGCAGGTGCGTGGCGAGGCCAGCAACGTCTTCAACATGGTGGACCTCGCCGCGCCGACAGCGAGTTTGGCGTCCTCCATTGACGGGGCAATTACGGCTGCGGTCGCCAATTCAAATCGGCAGCTTCAGTTGGGCATGCGATTCACCTTCTAGTTGACCCGGCGCCTGCCTTGCTATAGCATCGTGGGAGCGGAGGCATCTCCATGAATCGCAGAAGCTTCTTCGAGTTGGCCGCGGGAACGGCCGTGGCCGCCTTCGAAGACAACGCCATCGCGCGCGCCTCAGCCGCCGTCCAGGGGCGCACGCCGGAAGACGTCGCGGCCGATGAAGATTACTGGGCCGAGATCCGCAACGCCTTTACCATAGATCGCAACATCGTCAATCTGAACAACGGCCATGTCAGCCCCGCGCCGCGCGTGGTGCAGGAGGCCATGCGGCGCTACCTCGAGTACAGCGACATGGGGCCGTGGCACACCATGATCAATGTTCTCGAGCGCCAGGCGGAGGCGGTGAGGCGCAGGCTGGCGGAGGCCGCCGGCTGCGACCCCGAAGAGATGGCCATCACCCGCAACGCCAGCGAGTCCCTCGAGAACGTGCAGTACGGCATCGACCTGAAGCCGGGCGACGAAGTGCTCACCACCAACCAGGACTATCCGCGCATGCTCACCACCTTCCGGCAGCGCGAGCTGCGCGAGGGAATCGTGCTGAAAACCATCTCCTTCCCGGTGCCGCCGCCCAGCATGGACGATCTTTACCAGCGGTTCGAGCGGGCCGTGACGCCCAAGACCAGATTGATCCTGGTGTGCCATATCACCAACCGCACCGGGCAGATTTTTCCGGTCAAGCGGATCTGCCAGATGGCCCATGCGCGGAATATTCCGGTAATTGTCGACGGAGCGCACGCCTTCAGCCACTTTCCGTTCCGGATCTCCGATCTGGAGTGCGACTACTACGGCGTGAGCCTGCACAAGTGGACTTGCGCCCCCGTCGGGACGGGGTTTCTTTATGTGCGCAAGTCGCGCATTGCGAGCACCTGGCCGCTGATGGCCTGCGACCAGACTCAGACCAACGACATCCGCAAGTTCGAAGAGATCGGAACGCACCCGGCGGCCAACCACGATGCCATTAGCGAAGCCCTGGTTTTCAACGAGAACATCGGCATCGGCCGCAAGGCGGCGCGGCTGCGCTACCTGCGCGACAGATGGGCCAACCGGCTGGCGCAAAACCCCAAGTGCCGGACGCTCCACAGCCGGGATCCGGAGCAGTCGTGCGGCATCGGATTCCTGAGCTTCAACGGGGCGGATGCCTTAAAGGTTCACGATGCGCTGTGGTCGAAGTACAACATTCTGACGGCCTATATGCCCCACGCGGAGTACACCGGGCTGCGCATCACGCCCCACATTTACAGCACGCTGCGGGACATCGACTTCTTCAGCGAGGCGGTTGAAAAGGAAGTCAGGAACAGTTGAAGCGTCGCACTCGCGGAGGTCAGCGCGGGGTTACCGCGTGTCCACCGCCAGGTTCACAGTACCCGAGTACAGGCCGGGGGAGAGATTCCGCGGCGCGGCCAGTGCGAAATTCACTGCGCAGGTGAGGATTCCCGAACGCTGCCATCCCAGCACCAGGTCCTGGGTGGCGCCCGGTTGGAAAGTGCCGCTGGAACAGGTGGCCGCCTGGCCCCCCCCGGTGGCACGGGTAGTCGATCCCGCCCAGCCCAACTGGGTAACCGGCACCGGGCCATCCGGGCCGTTGAGGCTGCCGAGTTGCACGGTGACTCGAATCTGCTGGCCGGGCAACGCTCTCACCGATGCCGCGACACTGGTGGCTTGACTGGTTACGTCGGAAGCGCCGTCGGCGGATACCCGGAAGTTGAGCGCGACTTGCTGCGGGTCGAGACGAGCCTCCTGGTTAACCTGTAGTACCAGCGTCGTCGTTCCGCTACGCTGCGCGCCCCCGGGCCTGACCAGGCATGCCAGCAGCAGCGCGGCACCCACCGCAGTCTTACTCGGCATAACTCCTCATCGGCCAAATGCTACCAATTCAGAGGGTTACGAGCAAGGATCAATTCGTTGGAAATGTACTACGGCTGGCTTACTTTCGGTCCAGTACTTTTCGGATGGGTTTCTGCGTGGTGTTGACAACAAAGGTGAATTCCAGCGGTGGCGGCGCCGTTCCCACCCGGACCGCAACCGGAACCGTGGCCGGCGAGCGTAAGGCGCCGCCTTCCGGCAGGGTTTTGGGATCCAGCGCCAGTTCAAAATCGCCCTCGCGGACGTTGTAGAACGTGAATACTCCCTGCTTGTTGGTGGTGGTGTAACGCGTGCCGGGCGCCAGCCGGATGACGATGTCTTCGAGCGGCGCCTTCTCGGGTCCGTGTACCCTGCCTTGGATCATCGCCAGAGGTAATACCTCAAAATCGGCTCGCGTGGGGCGCCGCGGCTGAACCAGCACTTGAGATTTCTGCGCCTCGCCCGGTTCGAGATCCGCCGGCAGTTGCGCCAGTGCCAGCGCCACTTCGTGAGGGCCCTCCGGTATGTTCTTGAAGCAGTAGTGACCATCGGGTCCGGTGATTTCGGTCTGGCTGCCATCCAGGCTCACCGGAATGCCTGGCACATAGGAAGCGGCAGCCAGCATCTTCAGCTTCACCACGCCTTCGACGCTTCCTACCAGCGGCGCGGCCTTGGCGATGAACTGGTCGGGATTCTCCGTGGGCAGGCCGCCGCCCCAGCGGATTTGCTTCCAGAGCCGGAAGTAGAAGCTCCATTGGCTCATGGCGGCCAGGGTCGCGGCGGCCGGGCTGATCCCTGCCAGAGCCGAGCCGTTTTCCAGCAGGAAGATGTTTTCCGGGTTCATCGTGAAGTTCAGTTGGTTGCGGAACATCTCGGCCTGGAGATTCCAGCCGCGCTTCAGCCGCAACGACATTCCCACCACCGAAGTCCGGTACGCCTCCGTGGAAAACACAGTCTGGTTGGCCATATCGTTGCCCACTTCCACGTTGGCGAAGGCGCTGAAGGGTCCCAGGTTGGCTTGCGCCAGACCGCGGAAGAAAAGCGAGTTCAGCCGCTGGCTTCCCGTCATCTGCTGGTACCGGACCGAACCGCCCAGCGTAAAATGCCGGAACTGGTAGGTGTCGCCCACGTCGCTGGACCGCTGGCGCTGCGCGCTGGGCTCGATGTCCATGCGAATATCGCGCCAGCTCACCTGGATGGTCTGATGCCCGATCGATCGCGAGAGCGCCGCGCTGATCTGCCGGTTGTTGGAGGTCACCGTGTCCTGCCCCGGCGTTTGGTCGGAATAGGCCACCGTGGAGATCTGCGCGTTGGCCGAGACCTTCCCCGGCAGCATGGTGGAAATACCCATAGCAGTACTGGTGCTGTTGAGCAGCGGCAGGCTCGTATCGTGCTCCAGGTTGTTCCGGTATTGGCTGGCGGAGCCGTAGAGTTCCATCCCTTTCCAGGGGCGCCATCGCGCTTCCACGAACGGGCCTTGGCGGTCGCCCGCGTAATATCCCGCCAACGGGTAGTAGAGCGTGCCCTGAGAGGTGTAGTTGGCGCGCACGGTCACGGCCGTGCCCTCCCAGGAGGCTCCCACGAGAGCCGAGGTCACCGTATGCGCGGTGTCGGCGTCGGCCATGGGTCGCGAAGCTTCGGCGTAGATCTTCAGCCGCTGGACCGGCGTGTACGAGGACTGGATCGCCATGGTGCGTACCAGCGGCATCGCGCGTCCCGCCGGGAACAAGTAAGGATTGTCGGCGATGGCCTGCGGACTGGTCGAGAACTGCATGACGCGCGCCCCTATCAGCCAATGGGCTGCGACCCTGCGCACCACCGAAGCCCCCATCACCCGCTGGGGCGTCGTAATCAGATAGGCCACGCGCGGGCCGGCGTTCAGCGTCTCCTCACCGTAAAAGAACATGTATTGCGTGTCGCCGTGGACCGCCTGCACCTTGACGCCGCGGCCATTGATCTCGGGAGTGAAGATGTTGTTGAAAGGAAACTGGACCAGGTTGGCGGATAAGTGAAAATCGCCGCCCGTGAACGTCCAGTAATGGCCCATCCATGGCGTGCCCCGCAATTCCAGGAAATTGTAGCCGGTCTGGAAACGGTTTTGTGCGCCGTAACCCTCGAGGCTTCCCGAGAGGAAGCCCAGCTTAGGCAGGAACTCCTGAAAGTGAAAGGCCGTGCCCGTGGTATTCAGCAGGTCCTGCTGATTGCCCCCCAGGTAGTAGCCCTGGAAAGCGATGTCGCCCTGTCCGCCGGGAATCCCGGAAGGCACGCCGCTCGATTGGCCGTGTGCGGTGGCCCCGGCCAGCAGCAGGATGGCCGCGGCCGAGACCGGCCGCCTCGCGCGGCTACGGTGCTGGTTTTGCGGCCACAACAAGCGCCGTAGCCTCCTGGATTTCGTTGCCGCCCAGGTCTACCCGCGCCCGCAAAGTATACTTGCCCGCGGCGGCCAGCTTCAGTGGAAACAGAAAATTCTGGTCGCGCTTCGGCAGCACGGGCATGGGGACGAAATGGGCCGTCTCCACCACCACCCCGTTTTCGTTCAGCACATCCAGGTCGCCTTGCGGCCTGAAGTACATAAGACCGGCATTAGTGATAGTCACCACCGCCTGCCAGACCGGGCTCTTGGGGTCGGGCACATACTCCAGCTTCAGGTCCTTGACCGTGCCCTCCAGCGCCGGTTCCCCCACCGTTACGTAGATGGCGGCTACAATCTGGACCGCCGTCCGCAGACCGATGGCTTTGGTGTTATCGGCCGTCGGCTGGGTGGTAAAACCGATCGCACAATGGTAGCTGCGCGCCGTCGCCGCCGGCGGCACACGCAATGTGTAGCGCACCGGAATCTGCGCTTTGCCATGCAGTTCGATTTCCATGGGATTGGCCACCAGCCACTGCCGGCAGGAAAAGTCGGCTTCCTGTTTGTATTCCGGCCCGAATTGCGGGGTGGTAGTCGAATCCAGGTAGAAATCCAGCGTCTCGGCCACTACCCGGACCTTTTCTTCGGTGGTGTTAGCCAGGTTCAGAACCCCGGAATGCGCCGCTCCCGGCGCAAGCTTGAGCTCTTCGCGCATGGGCGCCAGGCCCAGGCCCATCTGCGCGCGCATAGCGCCGGGCAGTGCCAGGGCGGTGAATAAGCCGAGAATCGTTATGGAACGTTGGCTGTATAAGTAAGTGAAAGGGTGCATGCAGGACTCGTTTCCGCGATATATTTCCAGTTATCGGCGAGAGTGAAGCTGATGGTGGCTGAGTAGTTTTGCGAGTAAGTGCCCTCCGAGCCGCTAGCCACCACCTGCGCCGTGGTCGAAAGTGGGAAGGCCCCGGCACACGATCCCGATCCTCGCCCCGACACGCTCACCGACGAACAGGTTACCGTGACCGCCGAAACGGGCACGGTCGAACAGTTGGTAAATGTCGAGGAGGCCGCCTTGAGCGTCAGACTCCAATTGTTGCCGGACGAGAGGGCACTCCACGTAGCTGTCGCCGTGGCACTGCCCGTAACCACCGGAACCGTCGTTGGATTGGTGGCGCTGAAACTGACCGTCGCCGGGCTGACAGTCAGCGTAAAGTTGCCAACCTGTGGCGAAGCGGCCATGGCGCCGAATTTCCCGACCGGAATCACGGTGGGCCTTGCCGCCACGGCCGCCAGCAAAGCAATGGACAGCCAGCCGGTCATCGTCTTAGGCGGCGCTGATAGTGAACGTCGTCGTCGCCGTGTATGTTCCGGTGGCGTATACCGGATCGTCGGTGAGGGACCACGCTGCCGAAGCCGTATTTCCGGCTTTGGTTGAATTGGCGGCCGTGCCAAACGTGGCAAATGGGGTCGACGCCGTCGTGCTGGCTGTCTGGGAACCAGTGCAAGCCGTGCCCGGCGTGCTCACCGTGCAAGTGTAGGTCAAAGCGTCGCCCGCGGAAGGCGGCGTCGCAACCAAGGGGCCGCCCGCGGGACCGAAGTCTGTGGTCACCTTCAGTGTCACCGATCCGGTGCCGCCCACTTTGGTGGTGCGAATCAGGTAAGTCAGGCTGGTTGTCCCGGTGTATGGGTTGCCGAAGGTTGTGCTGCCCGTCGTCAGGGTGGTCGTACCGGTTGTGACCGTCAGCGACGCCTCCGGTCCCACTGCGACCGAAAGCGTCGTGGTTTGGGCCGCTGCCAGACTGGCCGTCGCCAGCAGTGCGCAGACTACGATAATCAGGGTTGTCTTCTTTGTCATTCGCTGTCTCCGTTACATTGCGCTAATCGTGAATGTGATGTTTGCCGAATACGTTCCGGTGGAATAGACAGGACTGTCGATCAGGGTGAACGTCAGGCTCACCGAGTTCGGATTCTGGCTACTGCACGCGCCGCCCCCTCCCGTGCATGCCGAAGCCGGCACGCTCAGCACAGGGGTCTGTGTGGTAGTGGATGCGGTTTGCGTCCCCGAGCACGCCGTGCCCAGGTTGGCGCCGCCACAGAGGTAAGTCAGCGCGCCGCTCGCCGCCGTGGGGCCTCCCGATGGCGAGAAATCGCTCGCGACCATAAGCGTGATGGTGCCGCCACTGCCCGCGGGCGTGGTTCGTACCTGGTAGCTCACCGGGACGGTTGCCGTAAAAGGCAGAAAAGACTTCGAGCTTGTGCTCAGAGTCGCCGTACCGGGTGTGCTCAGTGCCCCATTCGGACTCAGGATCGCGGAGAGGGTCTGGGTTGCCGTCCCCGTGCCGCCGCCGGCCGGGAGACTGCCCAGCGCCAGCAGAAGCCACGGCGCCGTATGCCCAAGAGTCAGTTTGCCTCTCGCCATGGTACACGTGAAGGGTCACATATGCTCCCGGCAGTGAACAAGGCTCGAATTGGTTATTAATCGACTATAAATTCCAGTTCGTTCTTATTAACCCAGTCTAGTTAAATGGCTTAGGCTCACAATTCGGGGACAGGCTACGAAACCCCCGCACCCCGCCGGCCCCTACTGCTGCTTGGCTTCCAGTTCGGCCCAGCGGGCGTAGAGCGCTTCGACGCGGGCTTCGGCGGATTCGAGCTTGTGGTAGCAGACCTGCAACCGCGGGCCGTCCGAAACCACCTCGGGCGAATGCATTTCGGCGCGGATGGCTTCGAGCGCCCGCTCGGCTTCCAGGATGAGCGTCTCCATCCGCTCCCACTCGCGGGCTTCCAGGTAGGCGAGCTTCTTTTTGGCGGGGGCGGAGGCGGGTTTCGATGGAGCCTCCCTTTTCTCAAGTTTGGGCAGGGCACGGCCCTGCCCCACCTCCTCCCATTGCCAGTAGTCGGCGTAGAGTTGCGCCCCGCCTTGGCCATCCAGGCCCAGCACACCGGTTACGACGCTATCCAGGAGGTAGCGGTCGTGCGTCACCAGCACCAGTGCGCCGGGGAAATCGGTGAGGCTGTCTTCGAGCACTTCGAGCGTGGGGATGTCGAGATCGTTGGTGGGCTCGTCGAGCAGCAGCAGGTCGGCGGGCTGGAGCATGAGACGCGCGATCAGGACGCGCGCCTGCTCACCGCCGGAGAGGCTCGATATGGGCCGGTCGAGCTGGCCGCCGTCGAACAAGAAGCGTTTGGCCCAGCCGGCCACATGAATCGGGCGGTCGCGAAAGATCACGGTGTCGCCACGCGCGCCGAGGCCCTGGCGCAGGGTCTGGGTGGGATCGAGATGCTCGCGCGCCTGGTCGAAGTAAACGATGCGCAGCGCGGGCGCGCGCTCGAGGCGGCCGGCGTCGGGCTCGAGTTCGCCGGCCAGCAGGCGCAGAAGCGTCGTCTTGCCGGCGCCGTTGCGGCCCAGCAGGCCCAGACGTGCGCCGGGCGTGAGGGTGAAACTCAGGTCGCCAAAGAGGGTGCGGCCGCCGAGCGACTTGGAGATGTTCTCGGCCGAGACCAGGCGCTTGGTGCGGCGTTCGCTGGCGGTGAAATCGATCTGCGCCACGCCCTTCGCGGAACGCGATTCCAGATCGGACAATTCGCGGATGAGGCGGCCGGCCTCGCTGGTGCGGGCGCGCGATTTGCCGGTGCGCGCCTTGGGCCCGCGGCGCAGCCACTCCACTTCCCTCCGGACTTTATTGGCCAGCGATTCCTGGCGGCTGGATTGCGCCAGCAGAAACTCTTCCTTGGTTTCGAGGAAGTGGCTGTAGCCGCCCTCGACGCGTAGGATGCCTTCGGGATACACGCGGTCGATTTCGGCCATGTCGTTGACCACGTTGTCGAGGAAGTAGCGGTCGTGGCTCACCACCACGCTGGCGAAGGGCGCGGTGGAGAGCAGCTTTTCCAGCCACAGGATGCCTTCCAGATCGAGATGGTTGGTGGGTTCGTCCAGAAACAGCAGATCGGGCTGGAGCGCGAGTTCGCGGGCGATGGCCAGCCGCCGCGTCCATCCGCCGGAGAGCGACTCGGTGCGGACGGCGCCGTCGGTGAAGCCGGCGCGGCCCAGGGTGATGTTGATGCGCGCCGCGCGCTCCAAATCGTCGAGACGCTCGTGGGCGATGGCCTCGGCGACGATTTCAGCGGCCGTCCGGCCGCCCGGAAAAGCAACCTGCTGCGGCACGTAGCCGACGCGCGTGTTGCGGCGCATGGAGATGGAACCGGAATCCGGCTCGAGTTGGCCGGAGAGAATCCGCAGCAGCGTGGATTTCCCAGCGCCGTTGGGACCGATCAGGCCGAGGCGCTCCCCTTCGGAAATGCTCAGCGAGATGTTCTCGAACAACACGCGCGAGCCGAAGGTCTTGGAGATGGACGCGCAGCTTTCGAGCAGGGCCATCTATTCGTATCTCAACGCCTCGACGGGGTCCAATTGCGCGGCCTTCACCGCCGGCCAGACGCCGAAAAACACCCCGATCGCTACCGAGACCGTGAATCCGGTCACCAAAGCCCATAGCGGCACCGCGGAAGGCAGCGAAGGCACCAGCGCGCCTACCAGCATGGTGATGAGGATGGCGATCGCTATGCCCAGCAGGCCGCCGGCGCCGGTGAGCGTCATGGCTTCCACCAGGAACTGGCCGATGATGTCGCGGCGGCGCGCGCCCACTGCCTTGCGCACGCCGATCTCCCGCGTGCGCTCCGTCACGCTCACCAGCATGATGTTCATCACCCCGATGCCGCCCACCAGCAGGCCCAGGGCCGAAATCGCGATGGCCACCAGGCCAATCAGGCTGGTGATGTTATCGAACTGCTGGATGATCTGATCGGGTGTCGAGATGGCGAAATCGTCTTCCACACCCGTGGCCAGACGGCGTACGCGGCGCATGACGCCTTCGACCTCCTGGTAGGCCCCCTCGCGCATACCGGGCCGGGCCTTGGCGGTGATCATGAAACGGTCCACCTGCGGGTAACGGTTTTGGGCGGTGCGCAGCGGGATATCGACGGCGTTGTCCATGCCGTTCTCGCCGAAGAATCCGCCCTTGGCCTTGGCGTAGACGCCGGCGATGGTGTACTCCGCGCCATCCATCATGAACGCGCGGTCCACGGCATGGCCGTTCGGGAAAAGGGCCTCCGCCACGCTCGCTCCGATGACGGCCACATGGGCGCCGCGCTGGTCTTCCTCGGGCGTGAAGAAGCGGCCCGCGTCCAGATCGCGCGGCGAAATCTCCGCCATGTTGGGAGACAGGCCCGAGACGTTGATGGTGTCGGACTCGTAACCCGGGACGCGCGCGGTGATGGGTTTGTCATCCACCACCGGCGGAATGTAGAGCACCAGGCCGGCGTCTTCCACGGAGCTGCACCAGCGCTTGATGTACTCGGCGTACTCGGGCTTCAGGGCGCGGCGCTTGCGCTCCTTGGGAGAAGGATTCATGTTCGGGTCGCCGGAGCTCTTGAAGAGGAAGATGTTGTCCGGGCCGAGTTGCTGGAAGAAGGTCACCACTCCCTGGCGCAAACCGGTGAGCAGCGAAGCCACCGTCACCACCGTGGTGATGCCAATGACAATGCCCAGGATGGTGAGCATCGACCGGAAGCGGTGGGTCCACACCGCCCCCACGGCCATCTGCATGTTCTCCGATACGCTGATGTTCACCGTTCACTCCGCACGCAGGGCCACCACCGGATCGAGCTTGGCCGCGCGCGCCGCCGGATACCAGCCGGAAGCGATGCCCACAATGCTCGAGACCGCCAGCGACAGCGCCACGTAGCCCAGGGTGATATGGAGCGATAGGTCGAAGATGCGGCCCAGCAGCATGGTGGCGGCCGCGCCCAGACCCACGCCGAAAGCGCCGCCCAAAGTCGCCAGCACCACGGCCTCGATCAGAATTTGCAGCATGACGTCGCCGCGGCGCCCGCCCACCGCTTTGCGGATGCCGATTTCCCTGGTGCGCTCCGTGACGCTCACCAGCATAATGTTCATGATGACGATGCCGCCCACCACCAGCGAGATGCAGGTGACCGGCACCACCACCGCGGCCACCATGCCGAGCAACTGATCGATGAAGCCGCGGATGGCATCCGGCGTGAGCGTGTCGAAATTGTCATCCTGGCCGGGACGCGCATGGAAGCGGGTGCGCAGCGCCACGCGCGTTTCATCCAGCGCGCCGTTCAATGTAAGGCCGCTCGCGGGCTTGGGGCGTCCGAACAGCGCGAAACCGTTGCCGGGACCGTACATCCGGTTGAAGGCCGTGATGGGAATGTAGATGGACTTGTCCTGGTCGCGGCCGAAGGCCGAGCCGAGCCGCTCCTGGACGCCGATGACCGTGAATTCGATGCCTTCGATCCGCACGATCTGGTTGAGCGGCGAGGCATCCCCTGGAAACAGCGTGGTCCGGACGGTATCCCCGATCACCGCGACGAAGGCCCGCGAATGCTCCTCCTGATCGGTGAAGAAGCGCCCGTCCACCACGCCGATATCGCGGATACTGGCCATGTCGGCGGCCACCCCGAGCATGGTGGTATCTTCGCAGATCAGGTTTTCCCGCTTGACGTCGGAGACGTGGTTGCGGTAGGGGCTGTAGAGCACGCTATCCCCGTTCACCGCTTCGAGGAAGCGGTAGTCCTCCGTGCGAATGGGTTTGTTGCGCTTTACCTTGTCGAAGTACTCGCGGCGGCTCAGGCGGCCGGTGGCTGCGATCTGCGCCACCAGAAACGATTCCGAGCCGAAAGCCTTGGCGGTGCTCTCGTCGGCGTAGACACCCAGCCCTTCGATGGCGGCGCCCACCATGATGACGCTGGCCACCCCGATAATCACGCCCAGCAGCGTGAGGAAGCTCCGCAGCTTGTGCGCGCGGATGGAATCCATCGCCAGCCAGAATGCGTTTTGAAATTGATGCCAGGAGCGGGAAAACCCCGGGCCGGATTGGGCCATCTGTATTTAGGATAACGTATGATGAAGGTTCGCCACCACCAATGCCCACGCTGCGCCTCGCCTACACCACGCAATTCCTGATCGCGCTGATTGCCGTCTTTGTGTTGTGGAGCCAGGTGGGCGGCCAGATCCACCTGGACCTGATGCCCTGGTATTTCAAGCTGGCTCTCGGGGCAGGGGCCGCATTCTCCGTGGTGAAGGCCACGGCGGCCGCCGTTTCGCACGAGCACGCGTGGAACGGCCGGACACTGAAGTGGTTGGGGATCATGCTGGCGTTGCTGGTGGGCTGCGGCCTGGCCAGCTACTACTGCCACATGTACCTGGAAACCGACGAGGGAGACGACCAGCAGGACAGCAGCATGACTTCGGCGATTGTGTTGCGGCCCTGTGGATGCGTTTGAGATCTTATGCGAAAATTCGCGGTGATTGCCGTTATCGCGGGCTGCCTGCCGACCTTTGCATGGGGGCCCGAGGGGCACAGCCTGGTGGCCCGGATCGCCCACGCCCAGCTTACGCCAGCGGCGCGCGCGCGCGTGGACGCCATCCTGGGACCCAACACCACCATGGTTTCGATTGCCAGTTGGGCCGACGAGGTTCGCCGGTCGCGGGCCGACACCGCGCCGTGGCATTACATCGACATTCCCATCGATAAGCCGCACCTCGACATGGCACGCGATTGTCCCAAGGGCGATTGCGTCCTCGCCAAGATCGAGGATTTCCGGAAAGCGCTGAACGACGCCGCCATCACGCCGGACGAGCGCCGCGAGGATCTCATGTTCCTGATTCACTTCATCGGCGACATGCACCAGCCGCTGCACTGCGCGGATAACAAGGACAAGGGTGGCAACGATGTGAAGGTGGAATTCTTCGGCAAACAGACGAACCTGCACAGCGTTTGGGACAGCGGTTTGCTGGGCCGGATGGGAACCCAAGAGCGCTTATTCGGCCGGCTCTCGACGGAGTCCGCGGGCCACGCCAGGAAGTGGTCCAAGGGGACGGTGGAAGATTGGGCGGAAGAGGCGCACAAGGCGGCGCAGAAGGTGGTCTACGGCCGGCTGCCGAAAGTGGCGGCGGGCACGCCGGCTCCGATCGGCGCGGCCTATGAGAAAAAGGCCGACCCGCTCATCCGCGAGCAGCTCGAGAAGGCTGGCGCGCGGCTGGCGATGGTGCTGAACACGGCGCTGAAATAGTAGCGCCGGGCCCAGAGGGCGCCCCCTTGCCACCGGTGTCTTACGCCGCCGGAGGGCCGATGTTATACTTTAGTTTAACTGGAGGCAAGCGATGGCGACGGTGACTCTCCGCAGCCTGGGCGGGTCGGTGGTCGTGGCAGTCCCCAAGAAAATCCTCAGTCTGGTAGACCTCAAGGCTGGGTCGCAAGTGCGGATTGGTGTCGAGAACGGCCGGGTCGTTTTCGAGCCCCAGACCAAGCCGCACTATACCCTGGCGGAATTGCTTGCGAAGTCCCCTCGGAGAGCGCTCAAGCCCTCCCACAAAGATCGTGAGTGGCTCAGCGGCGGACCGGTGGGAAAAGAGGCAATTTGAAACGCGGCATTCCCGATCGGGGAGACGTTCTAAACCTCGACCTTGACCCCGCTAAGGGCCACGAACAGCGCGGGAAACGGCCGGTTCTCGTCCTCTCCGTGTCCGAGTTCAACCGGTTCGGACTGATACTGGTTTGCCCCATCACCCAGGGCGGCGGATTTGCCAGAGAGCACGGCTTCGCGGTTCCCTTGAGCGGCGCGGGGGCGCGCACACAGGGAGTCGTTTTGTGCCATCAACTCCGCTCGGTTGATTACAAGGAACGAGGCCGCGAGTTCTCGGAATCGTTGCCCGCGAATGTGGTCGAAGAAGTGCTCGCGAGGGTACGAACGTTGCTCGACTAAGGAGCTTTGCGGTTCTACGGCAGACCCGGTGGGTGCGGCCCCCGTAGGGTTTCGCGCTGAAGCGGTCTGCTGGCCCGGATGGGAACCGAAGACCGGTTATTCGGTCCGCTCTCGACGGAGTCCGCGCGCCGCGCCAAGATGTGGTCCGGCAGAATCCGCCAATCTCCGAGTGCGCCGTCACAAGTTCACGATCAGCTCAGGATGGCATGTAAGGTGAGCAGATTGCAGATTTCGGTCTGATAGGTGGACGGCCGCACGGTACCACTCGTCGCTCGGCGAGTTACACCGTACCGTTTCGGATCGATGCGTCGATTTGGTCCCTCTGTTTTCAGTATAGCAAGCCTAAACCATTGAAAATAAGACTAGATTTCGAGTTTGTTTTCGGGTAGTATCAACAAACGAAGCATCATGCTTCCCAGAGGCCCGCGGCTTGTGTCGCCGCAGAGAAGCATGCCTGCGACGCACGTTGCAACTAAGGAGACTTCGTCGCTTTTCGACGCAGCCTTCCAATTCCGATACCAGTGGAGGATTCCATGATTCCGCAAGAGAAGAGTGCGGCAAAGACGCTGCGGCCGGAAAGGCCACAGGCAGAGCCGGTACGCAACAGCGAAAAACGGGGGGCGGCGTGTCAGAGCTAGTGAACGGGTTCGATGCGTCTATCGTTGACGAGAAGGCGTCAAGAGTCGGGCCAGCCGGGATCGACATCGCCTACCAGCGCCTCGGGAGCCCCGATGCGCCTCTCGTGCTGCTCATCATGGGGATCGCCGCGCAATCAATTCATTGGCCGGACGCGTTCTGCCATGCCCTCGTCGAAGGCGGCCTGCGGGTCATCCGCTTCGACAACCGTGACTCCGGGCTCTCCACACACCTGACGGATGCCCCGCCTCCGGACCTGCCCGCGGCGCTCGCCGGCGACCTGTCGTCGGTGTCGTACACGCTGTCGGATATGGCTGCCGACGCGGTCGGATTGCTGGACGCGCTCGGCTTCGGGAAGGCGCATGTCGTCGGCGCGTCCATGGGAGGCGCCATTGCGCAAACGATGGCAATCGAGCATCCGGACCGTGTCCGCTCTCTCACCTCGATGATGTCGACAACGGGCAATATGTCAGTCGGGCAGCCCGCGCCGGACGTGCTCCGCGAAGTGTTCGGCGGCCCACGCGCAACCACCCGCGACGAAGTGATTCAGCAGATGCTCCGGGCTTTCCGCGCCGTCGGTTCGCCTGGATATCCCACGGACGAGAAGGACGTCGCCGCGGGAGCCGGCCGCGCCTACGACCGCTCCTACGATCCGGCCGGCGTCGCTCGTCAGGCGATCGCGACGGTCGCCTCTGGCGATCGCACCGAACACCTACGACATCTCGAGGTCCCCACCCTCGTGATCCACGGCCCCGCTGACCGCATGTGCGACGTGAGCGGCGGGCGAGCGACGGCTGAAGCCATTCCCGGCGCAGAACTCGTCCTGATCGAGGGAATGGGACATAACCTGCCACCCGGTTTGCGGTCCCGACTGGCGGAGCGCATCGCCGAGTTCGTGTGGCGCGCGGAGGGCCGTTGAACACGCCGTCCGCCATGCAGCCCAGGGCGGCACTATCCCCACGGCTCGGAGAGCGCGCCAGTGCATCCGTCGATCGGTCGAGCGGCGAAGCCGCGATCCTCGCAATCCGGACAGCGCACGATGTTGGGCCGGGATGATTGATAACAGCCCTTCCCAGCGACGCCGTTCACGTCGAAGCCGCGCTCCCGAGCGTATCCTCCGCCACTCGGAAAGAGATCCCATTTTCGGATCGCGTCCCCGCAAGTCGCCCTAAAGCCGCAAATTCCGCCGCCAGGCTGTCCAGCGATGGATTGCCGGACTTGGAGAGCATTCGGTAGAGGCTCTCCGGGTTTAAGGAACCATGCAAGAATAAACTCGCAGCGCCGACGTGGCGCGGCAGGCACGAGTGCCCAATGCCACGTAGTTTTCGTGAAATCGATATTCTGCATGGATTGTGGGGCGGGCGATCCTGCCCGCAAGCCGGCCTTCCGGTCGGCTGGACCCGCTGGAAAGCGGGTCCGCAGGCTGAGAGCCTGCCCCACAAGTAGCCAAATGTGAAGTTATTTTTGCGTGGTCCCTAAGTGGGCATCGCGGGACAGGGCTCTGATGCCGCCGCGGGCGTCGGCAACATCGCGAAGCGCCAGAAGGAATGCCCGGGCGTCTTCGTCCTCCAGGCAAGCGTTCAGATACTGAGCCGCCTCGTCCGGATTCCCGAGAGACTTCAATAGACTCTCCCGATAAGATTCGGTTTTAACCGTCGGTATGACACGGGCCACGTCTCCATAGTAGCTTATAGGCTACCGGTGGCAAGGGGGTGCCCTCTGGGCCCGGCGCTACTCCACCTTCAGCTTCGCCAGCGTGCCGCTCATGCGCATTTCCTTGCTGCCGCTGGTGAGCACGATCACCAGGCGGCCGTCGTCCTGGGTGGCGCCGCGGCCGGTGTAGGTCTCGTCCTCAGTGCGCAGATTCAGGCCGGTGAGGCGCAGGCGCGGGGCGGTCTGCCTCCACGCCAGGTCGTAGCTGCCCGAAATGCTGCGCCACGCCTCCAGCGCGCCGAAATCCAGAGCAGCGCCCGTGAAGTTCCCTTCGGATGTCAGGTTGGCCAGCAACTGGCTGCCCGTTCCCGAGGTCTCCAGCGTCCCATCGGCGTCCAGCTTGCCCGCTTGCCAGTCCAAACCCTTCACCTTCGCCGTGAGCTTATAGGACGGCCGCGCGGTGCGCAGGCTGACGGCCAGTTTGCCGGTGATGGCGGCGCGATCGAGTTTGGCCTGGATGCCATCGAACTCCACGCGCGTGACGTCCCATAGCAGGCGCGCGCGGACGTTCTCCAAGTGGCAGCCGGCCAGCAGCAGATCGTCGATCTGCACCGTGCCATCGACGGCGCGCCCGGTGAGCCAGGCGGGCGCCGGGGCGCGGCCCAGCGCGCGGGCGATCAGGCTGGTGCTGCGGCTCAACGTGGGCATGAATTCCGCTTCGAGATCGGCGGCGTCCACCTCTTCGGCGCGCAACCGGAGGCGATGCGGCCGCGCGGCGCCGGGCTCGTAGCGGTACTCTCCGGTGAAGGCGACTTTGCCGGCCTGCGCCTCCAGGCGATCGAGCACGATGCGCGCGCCATCGATCTGCGCGCGCGCAAACGCGATCTCCAGCGGATCGGCCAGGCCCGGCACGGCGATCTGAGCGTCGCCAAGCTCCAGACGGCCGGTCCAGCCGGCTTTGCCAGCCGCCATGCGGTAGTGCAACTGGCCGCTCCATTGGCCGGATCGGACCTGCTCGAGCCAGGGCACCGCGGCCAGGGCCACCTGCGCGCGCAACGACGCCACCTTCATGGCCTCGGCGGAGATCGAGAGATCGAGCGCCTCCTCATCCATGGCGTAGTCGGCTACGACCTGCGCCTGGTCCTGGTCGGCGGTGCGCACCACGGCCGGCGAGAGGCGCACGTGGCCGTGGTCCACCACCATGCGGGCCTGATCGAAACGGACGGGCGGCGAATCGGGAATGGTAACAGCCGTGTCGTGGAACGCCAATTCCCCCTGGAAGCTGCCCTGCCCGGAATAGCCGATGGCGCCATCCATGCTGCCGCTCAGCTTCAGCTTGGGCGGGAACTGCGCGCCCATGTGCCGCGCCAGCTCCATCAGCGGCGCCAGCGGAAACTGGTTCCAGTTCACGGTCACCGCCCAGCGCGGCTGCGAGAGGTAATCGTTGGCCCGGAACCGCACCCACAGCGGCAGCGGTGCGTTGCCGGGGGAGTTGGACTGCAACTCGAGTTGCTGCGCGATCAGGTCCAGGCGGCCGCGAATATCGAGCGGCCAGCCCTGGCCTTTGGGCGGCAGCAGGTCCCAGCGGTGCACGTCTTCGATGTCGAGCCGCCCCAGGATGCCGATATTGTCGATAGGTCCGCCCAGGTGCAACCGCGCGGAGATGGTGCCGTGCACGCTGCCGGTCTGGCCGCGCATCAGCGCCGTGATTTCGCCCAGCCCGGTGCGATCGAGTTGCACATCCAGATCGACCCGTTCCGGCGCGACGTACCAGCGCCCCTTCACGGTGAAGGAGCCGAGCCCCTGCGCGGAACGGTCGGTGCGGGCGAGTTTGGCCGACCCGGAAACCCTCCAGCCGCTCCCGCGCGAACCGGGAGGCGAGACGTCGAGGTCCGTTTCGGTGAGGTAGAAAACCGCTTTCACATCGCCGAACTTGAAGTTGATGCGGCTGTCGCGCAGGCTGCTGTTGCGAATGTGGATGGCGGGAGCGGCGCTCATCACGGAAGGATTGACCAGCGACGCGAAGTTCCAGCGGCCCCATTCGGAGGCGGCGCCGGACTTGGCGAGGTTGATGCTGGCGCCTTCCAACCGGATGGAAGCAATCACGAACTTGCCGCCGAAAAGCGCCCAGAAGCCGGGCGTGACGTCGATCCGGTCCATGTAGGCCATGGGCTCGATCCCGATCGAGGGGTCCTCGTGAATCACCACGTTTTCCACCGAGAACCCGGGGCCTTTGAAAAGACTGAACCGCACGGGACCGAGAAACTCGACGCGGCGTCCGAGGGCGCGCTCGAGCGATCCGCGAAGGCGCTCGCCGTACCGGTCGGCGCCCAGGTAGGGCGCCACCATCCCCACCATGAGCAGCAGCGCCAGCGCCGCGCCGGCGAGTTTCAGAACCGTGCCGGGCCGGATCTTCATGCGCCCCCTTCGGTGAGGCCGCGGTAGGCTTCCGGATCGTCGATATCGGCCAAAATGCCGGGGTCGTCCACGTCGAGAAACTCCGTTTGCGCGGCGTGGCCGTGCACCACGTCGCGCGCCGCGCCGCTCACGGGGAGCGCCAGGAACTCGGGGACGATCTCGCGCGAAAACCAGATGGGATGGCCGCGGCGTCCCTGGTAGCGCGGCACGCGCAGCAGCGTGGCGCGCGATCCGGCCAGCAAAGCATCGATGGTGGCGGGCCGAACGGCGGGGTGGTCCACCAGCGTAAAGAGCACGCCATCGGCCTCGGGCGGAACGGCACGCAACCCGCACTGCATCGAGGTGGTCTGGCCGCGCGCCCAGTCCGGGTTCACAACGAAGGTGGCGGCGGGGCGCCCCCTGGGCCCTCCGTTGGCACGAATGCGCTCCGCCTCGGCGCCCAGCACCACAATCACCGGAGAACAGCGCGCGGCGAACAGGCCGGCCAGCCGGTCGAGAAACGTTTCCTCGCGGTATCGCAACAGAGCTTTCGGAAAACCCATGCGGCGCGATCCGCCGGCCGCTAGAATGAGACCCGCGCTCACTTCGCCAGCACGGCTCGCAGCGATTCGTCGGCGAACACCGACATCGAAAGCGAGCGCCAGTTGGACGCCGCGCCGCGGCGCACCGCGATCATTTCCGCGGCCACCGAAATGGCGATCTCCTCGGGAGAAACCGCGCCGATATTCAGGCCCATGGGGGCGTGAATGCGTTCGAAAGCCGCGCGCGGAATCCCTTCCTTCTCCAGTTCGCGGATGACATTCAGCACTTTGCGTTTGCTGCCGATCATGGCGATGTAGCGCGCGGGCGTGGCAATGGCCAGCTTCAGCACGCGCATGTCGTCGCGATGGCCGCGCGTGACGATGATGACATAACTGGTCTCGTTGATCTCGAGGTTGGGGAAAACTTCCTCGTACTCGGCGGCGTGCACCCCGGCGGCTTCGGGGAAGCGTTCGCGGTTGGCGAAGGTCTCGCGGTCATCCACCACCACGGTGGCAAAACCCGCCAGTGTCGCGACCTTCGAGAGGCTCTTCGAAATATGCCCGGCCCCGAAGATGAAGGCGCGCGGCACGGGCAGCACCGGCTCGACGAACACATCAAGCTGGCCGCCGCAGATGAGGCCGTTGTCGTAGGCCGCGTCCTGCCCCAAGTTGAAGGTAAGGTGCTTGGGCTTTTCCGTTTGGATGACCTCCCGGGCGGCGTTCCACACTTCGGCCTCGACGCAGCCCCCGCCGATGGTGCCGATCATGGACCCGTCCTCGCGCACCAGGAGCTTGGCGGTCTCATAGCTGGGGATGGACCCGCGCACCTCGACGATGGTCGCGAGCGCGCACTTCTGCCCCAGGTTGCGGAGCCGCACCAGTTCCTCGTAAACGTCCATTCGATGACGATTATAGCGTGGCGTAGCACCGGCGGTCTTGCCGCCGGTGTGTTCCAGTCGGGACAACCCCACCGGCGGGTAGAGACCGCCGGCGTTACGGCTCGTACGCCGTCAGTCTCGGCGGCCGGAAGTCCGGCTCCAACAACCAGACGGCGCGGTCGGGATAGTAGCGGCGCAGTTTCTCGTCTTCGGCCTCGCCCAGGTCGCGGGCCCAGACCACCCGCGCCCCGTCAATGTCGGCGGCGTTGTAGACCCACTCGTCCTGGAAGATGTGTTGCGGATAGTAGCGAACGAATACCAGCAGCTTGCCCGGTATCGCGGCAAGCTGCCGGTCGACGTAGATCCGCCGTTCCGGATTCCCGTGGTTGATGGCGTCCCAGGTCTCGTATGGCCTCATCGCCATCGAGACCTCCGCATCGTCGAATGCATGGACACCGTACCAGAACAGGAAGTGCGCAACGCAAAAGAAGACTATCAACTGGGCTGCCGCGCGGCCGACGCTCACCCGGCTGAGCCGATCGAGCCCCCTCACGCTCACCAGGACGAAAAGACACGTGACCGCGGCGATGTAATGAAGTTGGAAGGCTGGGAAGAAATTGACGCCCAGGCTGAATAGCAGCAAAGTGAGCGCCACCCAGACAAATCGGAACTCCCGAATGGTTACCAGAAAGACTACCAGCGCCAGGTAGAGCGGCGCCAGAAAGAAGAAACGGTAATAGCGCACGCGGTACTCGAGCCGCTCCAGGTAGCTGGTCATCGTTTCGGGACCGGTGTGAAACGAAAGCTGCATCTTATAATCGAGCGCCTGTTCCCTGGTCAGTGGGCGGTGGGGCACCGGATTCGATTCGACGGTGAGCGCCGCCGGCACGCCGTACTGATACTGGCTGAGCATTTCGGGGAGCGTCGTCCAACTGCCGGTGACCGCCTTGTTCTGGAACAGCATGATGGCGATCGGCGCGATCAAGACCAGGACCACGTCCGGCGCCACTCTTGCCAGTTTCCGTACTTCCTCCCGCTTTCGCAGCACTGGGACGAAGAACAGGACGACGCCGAGGAACAGAAAGACCGACTCATACGGGCGCGTGAGCAGGTGCATCCCCAGGCCAACGCCCAACAAAACCGCGTCCCGCGTGCGCGGCCCGTGGCGCAGCCGGGGCAGCGCTCCAAACACCAGGCACCCCGCCGCGGCGGAGAATGCCCCGCCCCAATAGCTGTTCATCCACTGGTTCAGAGGGCCGAATTCGATTACCGCCAGCGCCCCGCCGGCGAGCGCCCACCCCGGAGTGGTCCAGGCCCGCAGCATCCAGTAGCACAGCGCGCAGAAGGCCGCCACCGAAAGCACCACCCCGGCCCAGGGCAGCCCGAACACGGCCCAGCCGAGCGCCAGCGCCAGGCCTTGGCCCACCGGGTAGATGGAACTGTAGGCCGGCTCCTGAAGCACAAAGAACGTCTCGAAGAACTGGGGCAGCGGATGCGGCGGATTCGCCAGGCGGAAATGCCGCAGCGTGTCGGCCTCCAGCAGGTGGCCGAACTCGTCGTAAACGTCCGGCGAGGGGACCGGATGGTGCGCGACGAGGGCCAGCCGCAGCACCACCGGCAGCAGGGCCAGCACCAACATCGACCAGCCGGTCCTCTCCGCCAGCTTGAGAGCGTACGGCTGAATCCAGGGGCGCCACACCACCGCCATCAAAACCAGCATCGCCGCCAGCGCCAGCTCGATGAAGTCGGCCGGGCCAAAGCCGATAGGATTGTGAAGCGGCAGAAACGAGCGAAAGACGTCGAACAGAAACATGCGACGTTTCTATTCTCCCAGAGGTTCTACAATATTCACAGGTCCTCAAAGGGGCGCGCATCGTTTCCGTGCATCGGTCGGCTTACACGCTCGAAGATCAGGAGCGCATGTCCAGGGCGGAGAATTATTTCGCCTGGCAGAGCCGCCTCGTCACGCGGGAATTGGGGCGGAGGGTAGTCGAGGTCGGCTGCGGCCTCGGGAACTTCACTGGAACGCTGCTCGACCGCGAGGCCGTCATTGCGGTCGACAGCGAGCCCGATTGCATCCAGCGGCTCCAAGAACGCTACCCGGACCGGAACAACCTGCACGCCTTCGCCTGCGATGCCGGCAGTCCCGCGTTCTCCGGCCTGGCCCGGTTCCACCCCGACTCCTGCGTGTGTCTGAACGCACTCGAGCACATCCAGGACGACCGCCAGGCCCTCCACGGCATGGCATCCATTCTCGCGCCCGGCGGAGTCGTCGTGCTGCTCGTCCCCGCCTTTCCGATGCTCTATGGCCCCATCGACAACAACCTCGGCCATTATCGGCGGTACAGCCGCGGCTCCATCGCCTGTCTGGCCGACTCGACCGGCCTGCGCATCAGGAAGGCCCACTACATGAACGCCGCCGGTTTCTTCGGTTGGTGGGTGAACTCCCACATTCTGCGACGTCACGCCCAGTCGGAAAGGCAGATCGAGATCTTCGACCGCTACCTGGTGCCACTCCTGTCGCGTCTGGAGGGAATGGTGAGGCCTCCCTTCGGCCAGTCGCTCTTCGTGGTCCTCGAGAAGCCATGAGGCGGCTTTCCGCTGACTCACCATACGAACGGAATCAGCGCCTTCACGTCCCGGCAATACCGCTCGTACTCCGCGCCGAATTCCTGTCGCATGAACCGCTCTTCCACTAGCGACTTGTGGCGAAACCCAAACACCACCAACCCCACCGCCGCCAACCCGCGGAACTCGCCCACCGCCAGCGCCGTCCCCAACACCGCCAGCGAAAGGCCGGAATAAATCGGATGGCGCACCGCCGCATACGGCCCTCCGCGGATCAGCGTGTGGCCCGCCTTCACCGTCACCGTTAGGCTCCAGTTGCCTCCCAGGTAGAACCGGGCCCACACCGCAAAGAGGACACCCACAATCGTTAGCGCCAGCCCCATCCACGAAAACGCGGCCGCTTCCGGAACGAACCGCTCGTTCATAACGCCCAGTTCCGGATGCCTCCCCAAAAGCAGTGCGCACGCCAGCCCGAACACCGCCACTTCGATCAGGCGGGAACTCCGCATCTGCCGCCGCACCGTACGCTTGGTCGCCAATGCGCCGATCAGCCAGACGGCTAACACCGCAATCCAGATCGTCCTGATATACCGGTCGAACTCCGGCGCCATTTCTTCCGATCTTATAACGAATTCCGGAAGGCACACTTCGCCGCACCCCCGCCCGGCATACACTCAAGGTATCCCTCTCGTGAATTCGAAAAAGGTTGTCATCATCGGCGGCGGCATCGTTGGATTGGCCACCGCCTACCGGCTGGCCGAGCGCTTTCCCGGCGCCCGGATTTCGGTGCTCGAAAAAGAAGATGCGGTCGGCCGGCACCAGACCGGACACAACAGCGGCGTGCTGCACAGCGGTCTCTACTATAAGCCTGGATCGCTGAGGGCGCGCCTCGCGGTTGCGGGCATCCGCCAGATGGCGGCGTTCTGCCGGGAAAACGGAATCCCGCACGAGATCTGCGGAAAGCTGGTGGTGGCGGCCGACGATTCCGAAGTGCCGCGCCTGCGCGACCTCGAGCAGCGCGGCGCCGCCAACGGCCTCGAAGGGCTGCGCTGGCTCGACCGCGGCGAGATGCGCGAGATCGAGCCGCACGTGGGCGGCGTGGCGGCTTTGCGCGTCCCCCAGGAAGGCATCGTGGATTACGCCGCGGTCTGCGACACGCTGGCCGCCAAGCTCTCGGAGCGCGGCGCGCGCGTCGAGACCGGCGCCCGCGTGAAGCGATTGCGCCGGCAAGGCGCCACATGGATTGTGGAAACCACCGCCGGCGAGTTCGACGCCGATTTCCTGATCAATTGCGCCGGCCTCCACTGCGACCGCGTCGCCCAACTGGCGGGCGAGCGGCGCGACATGCGCATCGTACCCTTCCGCGGCGAGTATTACAAGCTCCGCCCCGAGCGCCAGCACCTGGTCCGCAACCTCATTTACCCCGTGCCCGACCCCCGCTTTCCCTTCCTCGGCGTGCATTTCACGCGGCTGATTCATGGCGGAGTCGAAGCCGGGCCGAACGCCGTGCTGGCATTCGCCCGGGAAGGCTACCGCAAGACCGACTTCAACGCCCGCGACCTCGCCGACGCGCTCACTTATGTTGGCCTCTGGCGCTTCCTGCGCCGCTATCCCTCGATGTGCTGGTACGAGCTGCGGCGTTCCTTCAGCCGCCAATTGTTCTGCCGTTCGCTCCAACGCCTGGTGCCCGAAATCCAGCCCGGCGACCTCGATACCGGCGGCTCCGGCGTGCGCGCGCAGGCCATTGCGCCCGAAGGCGAGCTGGTTCAGGACTTCCGCTTCATCGCGCGGCCCAACGCGCTCCACGTGCTCAACGCGCCCAGCCCCGCCGCCACGGCGTCGCTGGCCATCGGCGCGGAGATCGCCGCCATGGCGGAGCAGGCGGCCGCCGGGTAGCCGCGATCCCTAACGGGCGGTGCTGCCCTGCCCCCACGATATAATCGATGGAATGCCGGAAACCCGCCACTCCGTGTGCGCGCTCGACTGCCCGGACTGCTGTTCCCTGCTGGTCACCGTCGAAAACGGACGCGGCACGAAGCTGCGCGGCGACCCGGCGCATCCCGTGACCCGCGGTTTTCTGTGCGGTAAGGTGGCCCAGTATCTGGAACACGAATATTCGCCCGGGCGGTTGCTCTACCCGCAACGCCGCGTGGGCGCCAAAGGCGAAGGCCGTTTTGAGCGGATCTCCTGGGATGAGGCGCTGGATGCCATCGCCCTCCGCCTCCAGGCCGTCGCCGCGGAGTTCGGGCCGGAGGCCATTCTGCCGTACAGCTACGCCGGAACCATGGGGTTGCTCAACGGCGAGGGCATGGACCGGCGGTTCTTTCACCGGCTGGGCGCCTCGCGGCTCGACCGCACCATCTGCTCGTCGGCGGGCGGCGCGGGGCTGACCGAAGCGCTGGGCCTGCGCTACGGCACCGAACCCGAGCAGTTCCGCCATTCCCGCCTGATCATCGCCTGGGGCGCCAACATTCTCGGCACCAACGCGCACTTATGGCCGTTCGTGATGGAGGCGCGGCGTAAGGGAGCTAGACTTTACACCATCGATCCGCGGCGCAACCGCACCGGCGCCGCCGCCGACAAGCACTTCTTCATCAACCCCGGCAGCGACACGGCCCTGGCCCTCGCCATGATGCACGTCATCGCCGGCGAGAACCTCCACGATGCCGATTATGTGGCGCGCCATACCGAGGGCTTCGAGGAACTGCGCCGGCGCGTCCGGGAATGGACCCCTCAGCGGGCGGCGGAGCTCACCGGCCTGGCGGCCGAAGAGATCGCCGCGCTGGCGCGGGAATACGCCACCACGCGGCCCGCCGCCATCCGGCTGAACTACGGCATACAGCGCAGCGAGCGTGGGGCCATGGCCGTGCGGGCCGTGGCGCTGCTTCCGGTGCTGGTCGGATCCTGGAAAGAAATCGGCGGCGGGCTGCAGCTTTCCACCTCCCAGGCGTTCCATTTGAACCGCGACGGATTGGAGCGCCCCAGCCTCCAGCAGAAGGCGCTCGGACGCGAGGCGCGCATTGTGAACATGGCGGAGCTGGGGCGCTCCCTCAACACCGCCGCCAATCCGCCGGTGAAAGCCCTGGTGGTCTACAATTCGAATCCCGCCGCCATCGCTCCCAACCAGAACGCCGTGCTCGGCGGATTGCGGCGCACCGACCTGTTTACGGTGGTGATCGAGCAGTTCCGGAACGATACCGCGGACTACGCCGACTACCTGCTGCCGGTGACCACCTTCCTCGAGCATACCGACCTCTACCTGGCATACGGCCACTATTATTTACAGCTCGCGCGCCCGGCGCTTCCCGCTCCCGGCGAGGCCAAATCCAACGTCGAGATCTTCCGCCTGCTGGCCGAGCGCATGGGGTTCGACGACCCCTGCTTCCGCGACACCGAAGACGACATGATCCGGACGCTCCTCGATTCCCCCCACCCGTTCGTGCGCGGCATCACACTCGAGGAGCTCGAGCGCCAGCGCTTCGTCCGGCTGCGCATCCCCCAACCGTTCCTACCCTTCGCCTCCGGCGGCTTCGGGATGCCCGGCGGAAAATGCCATTTCCACGCCGGGACTCTGGACTACGCGCCGCCCCGGGAATCGCGGCATGGTGACCCAGCCCTGCGGCGGAAATACCCACTCGAGCTGATTTCCCCGAAAAACGACGACAGCATGAATTCCACCTTCGGCCATCGCGACTCCGTGGACCTCCAGACCGCCGCGCTCCACCTCGCCGCCGCCGATGCCGCCCGCCTCGGCATCCGCACCTCCAACCCGGTGCGTGTGTTCAACGGCCGCGGTTCCTGCGTGCTGCTGGCGCGCGTGGACGATACCGTGCGGCCGGGCGTGGTTTGCGCGCCCTCCGTGCGCTCGGGGAAGCGCTCCCCCGGAAAGCGCAACGTGAACGCGCTGACCTCCGAGCGGCTTACCGACGCCGGCGGCGGCCCGACGTTTTACAGTTGCCTGGTTCAAGTGGAGAGAATAGGAACATCGCAGAGTTGTTGACAAAATGAACCTCGGAAGACACAAACGATGGAAATCCGGCGCGCGCTCGCTTCTGGCGTCGTGTCGTCCCCGGCAATGGATCAAGAACCTGCTGGTATTCGTTCCCCTGATCTCCTCCATCAGCTTCCGGGATCCCCAAGCCATCCGGCGCAGCGCGCTCGCGGCGGTGGCGTTCGTTCTGATGGCCTGCGCGGTTTACCTGCTGAACGACATCGCGGACCGCGATTACGACCGCGCCCATCCCTCCAAGAAACTGCGGCCCATCGCCTCGGGCGCTCTCCCGGTGGGCTTCGCGGGTCTCGCCGGCCTGGCGTTCGCGGCCGCGGGAATGGCGCTCGGAAGCGCGCTGGGCGGGAAGGTGGCGCTGGTGCTGGCGCTCTACGCGGTGTTTCAGATCGGCTACTCCGCCGGATTGCGCAAGGAACCGGTGCTCGATGTTCTGCTGGTCTCTTCCGGGTTCGTCATGCGCCCGCTGGCCGGCGCCTATGCCATCCGGGTGCCGGTATCCGCATGGCTGTTCGTGGTGTCGCTGCTGCTCTCGCTTTCGCTCGCCTTGCTCAAGCGGCGCGCGGAGCTGGCAACCCTGGAGTCCGCTCTCAGCCACCGCCCCGCGCTGGGCGGGTACAGCGTGCAGTTTCTGGACCAACTGGTCGCCATCGTTACCGGCGCCGGCATCATCGGCTATGCGCTTTACACCTTCCAGTCGGAACATAGCGAAGCGCTGGTGATGACGCTGCCGCTGTTCCTGTATGCCATTTTTCGTTATCTTTACCTGGTCTATGAGCGCGGGGCGGGCTCCAGTCCCGAAGAGGTCTTTCTGCGGGACCGCAGGCTGCAAATCGATGCGGTCCTTTACCTGGCTGCGGTAATGGCGATCCTGGCGTCGAAGCACTGACCATGGGCGCGGCCGTGATTTTCTGCTCCATCCTGAGATTCGCTGCCTGGGAGGCTGCGCTTTTCGCGGCTAGTATCCGGCTGGCGCGCGCCGCCGGCCGGCGCAGCCGCCGCGCGGAACAGGAGTGGCTGCTCGTGCTGGCCATCCAGATCGCGCTGGAATCCTCCTTCGCCGCGCTGGCTTCCTTCACCCGCGCCAACTCCGCTGCCGCGTATTGGATTGCCGCGGGCGCCTGCGCGCTGGCCGCTGTAGCCGTGCCGGGCGGCAGGGACGCATTTTCGCGCGCCGCCGCGGCGATCGGGCGGCTGGAGATTTTCGAGTATCCCAAAACCGCCGCGCTCATGGCTGCGCTGTGCGCCCCGCTCGTGCTATTGTCCTTCCGTCCGGTGGAGGAAATCGACTCCCTCAATTACCTGCATTATCTTCTCGAGTGGATGGCGAACCGCGCCACTCCTTACCTGTTCGCCTCCAACTATGTGGCCTTTTGGGAACTCTCGTTCTTGCCATCCTGGATGATCGCCGGCGTGGACTTGTTCTTCCCGTTGCTGGCGTTGAAAGCCGTGGTGCTGCTGGCCTTGGCCGCATCCCTCGCGGGCCGCGAACTCGGGCTTCGCCGGAAATTGCTTCTTTGGACGGTCTTCGGAAGCCTCCTCCTGCGCCACTTCTGGTATGGGTATTCCGGAGTTCCGACTCTCAAAAACGACGCGCTGCACGGGGCCGGCTTCCTGCTCCTGACGCTCGTGGTGCTGCGCGCCGTGCGCCGCCCGCTGGCATCCGCCGATGTGGCGCTATTGGCCTTTGGGGCCGCCTTCGCCCTGGTAAAGTATCCCGGGGTCTTTCTGGTTGTGGCGGCCCTGGGAGCGGTCCTGTTTGGCCAGCGCCACGCGCTGCGGCGGAATCCGCGGCATGCCGCGGCTGTGGCGTTGGCGATTTCAGTCTTCGTCCTGTTGACCACCGGGCACTACTATTTCCGCACGCTGGTCGAGCATGGCAGCCCATTCTACCCCTACCAGATCAACCTTGGTTTCCTGCATCTGCCGGGCGCCGCCGACCTCTCCAATACCTCCATTTTTTACAGCCTGCGCGATCCGCGGCTGTGGCGCGTGCTGTTTCTGCCCGCTTCCGGCGTTTCACCCGCGGGCTTGCTGTTTCCCATCGCTCTGGGGGCCACCCTGCTGATGGGAGCATGGCGATTGATCCGCGCCGGCGCCGGATGGCTGCGGCATCGCACGGCCCCGGCGGCGCTGGACTGGACGGCCTTCGCCATCCTGGGCGGGTGGATCGTCTATGGCCGTTCGGTCTACAGCGCCGGTGCGTCGCCCGGAGACCTCGGGTTCCTTCTGAACGGCCTGAGCAGCATTCGCTACGTGGATGGGGTGCTGCCCATGAGCGAGCTGTGGCTGGTAGCCCTGATGGCGCCCTTCGGCTGGCTGGCGCCGGCGCTGGTGGCCGTCAACCTGGCGAGCCGGCTGCTCATGCTCTATGCCAAGGTTCCCCTCGAGTTGTTTCCGGCGGTGGTGGTGGTTGCCACAGCGGTACTGGCGTTTCTGGTTTTCGCCGGCCTTGGGCGGCTCGGCCCAAAGCGCTGGGGTTGGCCGGCAACGCTCGCGGTGGCGGCGTGTCTGGTGATGTTTGGGCCGTTCGTTGTGGAGCGGAACCGAAAGCAGTGGACCGCCTACTGGAACGATTTGAAGCCTGCTCTGGCGCTGGCCCGCGGCCCGGACCTGGTGGCACTCGAGGATCCGGAGGGTGGGTATTTCGCTGGCCAGGTGGTGGCGGCGGGCAACCCGGTCCAGTCCGCGGTGCTGGCCTTGTCGGCCGAAGAGATCAACGCGATTCCGGCCGGAGTGCGTCCCCGCTATCTCGCACTCTTGATGACGCCGGGTCCGGCCGCCGGAGCCTGGCGGACACGTCATGCGGCTGAACTGGCGCGCTGGGGCTATTTGCCGCTGGTTGAAGGGCGGAACGGAGCGCTTTTCGAGTGTGCAGTCCGGCCCGTCCGGCCCGGCCCCGGCGCCGTCCTGGACGCCTGGTTCGTACCCCAGGGCGCAGCGGCCATGCCTGGCCAGATAATCCCCAGCGGCCGCGTTCTTCAGCCGGGTGACGTGGTTGCCTTATCCTCGGGAGACCTGGTACGATTCACGCCGGAAGGCCGCGAGCCACTGGAACCGGCGGATGGCTTACGCATCCGGCTGCTGAACTGCGGTCCTCTCGATTCCGAAGGGAAGCCCCGGGGCGTAACTTACCGGTGGGAATCCGGAAAATGGCTTCTTCAGGATGCCATCTTCGGCAACCCGCTATCCCTACGGGGGCGTTCGTTGCGGCCCGCTATTGCCGGGGGCCGCTACCGGGAGGACTGGCGGGAGGGACGCGACCCGTCCCTGCGGCTATCCGCTGAAAACGACGCGGCTTTTCTGGCTTATATCGGGCAGTATCCGGCGTCCTTGCCCGACCACGTTCCGGTCACCATTCGCGCGCTGGTGCGTTGTCCCAAGGGCTGCGTTTTGGCGGCGGTCGGACGCGTCCACAGTGTGGAAAGATCCGTTCCCGGCGGCGGCTGGAGCGAGGTGAGTCTGAATTTTGTGTTTCGCCGCGCCGAAGATCCGCAGCACTATTCCCTGGGGATCGACCACTGCCGCCAGGGCGACTGGTTCGACGTGCGCAGTTTCGAACTGGCGCCGGGCTTCTTTCCGTTTTAGTGAGCGTGTTCGTCCTTTTCCGCTAACATGAGAGGGAGCATCGAATGAAGAACGCATCTCCTCGGGAGCATCGCCTCGCGTTGCGCTGGTGCTGCTCCGTACTCTTGGTGACGCTGGCGTTTGCGCCGCTGGGCTGCAAGCGCAAGAAAGCCGTCGTCCGGCCGGCCGGCGAAGCGGGCATGGCGTCGACCATCCACATGGGAGACCCCCAGACAGAGGCCCAGCTCATCGGCGGCTTTTACGGAATCGAGCAGAACGCCTGGCGGTGGACCGGGCGGCGCTTCAGCCTGGTGCTGCGTCGGCCGTTCGGCGCGGCCCAGAAGGGCGCATTCCTGCAAGTGCGCCTGACGGTGCCGCCCGTGGTCATCGAGAAGCTGAAGACGATTTCGCTCTCCGCCACCATCGGCGGCAGCGCGCTTCCGCCCGAAACCTACACGCAGGCTGGAGACTATATTTACACGCGCGAGGTGGCGCCGGCGCTTCTCGCGGGCGAATCCGTGCGCGTGGATTTCCAACTCGACAAATCCATCCCGCCCAGCGGCGCCGACCTGCGCGAACTCGGCGTGGTGGTGCTGAACGCCGGCCTGGAGTTGAAGTGAGCGGGCTTATCTCCCTTCCTCACGAACCGGCTTGAGATCGATGTAGGTTGGCTGATTGGGATCGCCGGGGATGAGTTTGCCGTCAATGACGGAAAGCTCGACCACATGAATGGCGGTGGTGCGTCCCCGTGGCTGCGCCGCGCCTGAGCCCGCGCCACCGGCAGGCCGCGGGCCGCCGAAATAGAACCACATCGTATCGTCCGGCGCGAAGGAAAAGGGCGGCCGCAACTCTGAGCCACCGGTGCATGATCGACAGATCCACTTGACCAGCGTAATGCGGGCAGACCTGGATGTCCATGGTGACTCCAGCGCGCTGGATACCGCGATATCAGTCCTTATTGTGGCGGACCAACGGGCAATGTCACCGGGTTAGCAGGCACTGCGTTGACGCTAACAACCAGCGGATCGGCAGCGTTGGTGCGGGCCAGTCCCGGAACCACGACATTAATCTGATTCAGCCCGACAAATCCAGGGGCGATCCCGGAAAATTGCACTTGCGCCGAGAGCCCATCGATGGTGACTGTGGGTGTGACAGTCTGGTTCAAGGTGGCCGGCACTCCAGTAAGCAGCGGTGGGGTCACCGGACCAAAGCCTGTGCCATAGAGGATGATAACCTCGTTGGGATTGGCAGGCTTACTGGCAGTAACGGGCGTCACACCATCGGTATGCATGCAAACCGCGGCACCCCTGCCATCCTGGCTGACGGTGAAGAGGCCCGGTTTAACCGGCGCGAGATTTACGGTTTGCGGCTGGCTGGTCAGGCCTCCCACGGTCACCTGAACCGCCGCCGACGTTCCGGTGATCTCAACTGGAATCTGAACTCCGAGTTGTCCCGACGTGGAGTAGAACATGGGCGCGGGGATTCCGCCTACCGTGACGCTGGCTCCTCCCAGCGTGGTCACCAGTTTGCCGTCCGGTCCGAAGGCGGAAGACAATACCTGGGAACCATTGTTCAGACCGGTCCCGAAGATGGCCGCAATCGAGCCCGGCGCCACAGGCGCTGGATTCGCGGCGTAACTCGCATTATTCACAATGCCTCCGGCTGACACCACGGGGCCGGCCGGCGGTGGCGGCGAATACCTATACAGGAACGAATCGGCGGAATTCGTCAAGCTCTCGGGAATGGTGTTGCGATCGGTGTAGCCGGCGATATATATTCCCGCTGCATCCGTGGCGACTCCGTAAGCGTAGTCGTCATTCACGGAGCCGGTTTGAATGGTCCATAAGGCATTGCCATTGGAGTCGTACCGTCTCAGGAAAGCATCTTCGCCACCTAGGCTGGCCGCTCCCACCACGCTTCTTGTGTAGCCCGCGACGTATACCCCCGAGTCGTCGGCCAACGCGCCATATGCCACCTCGTTATCGATCGTTCCGAACTGGCGCGTCCACTGAAGGTTGCCGCTCGTGTCGTAGCGGCGCACAAAAGCGTCAAAAGCGAAAGTCGGCAATGTCTGTACGCCCAGCAGGCCCTGCGTGGTTCCAACCACGTAAACGCTACTGGCGCCCACGCTAACCGCGTACGCCCCCTCCGAGCTGCCGGTGCCGAACTGGTCAGTCCACAGGGCGTTGCCGTTGGAGTCGAACTTGCGAATGAAGAGATCCTGGGTCAACGGCACCGCTTGGCCTGTCAGCGAACCCTGGGCCCAGCCCACGACGTAGGCGCCAGTCGCGTCCGCGGCCACTCCGTAGGCGGTGTCGCCGTTCCTGCCGCTGTCGAACTCGCTGGTCCAGAGTTCCTTACCGGTGGGGTCAAGCTTGCGCAGGTACATACCCTGGTAATGGGCCGTGGGACTGACCATGCTTCCGGCGACATACACTCCACCACCGTTCAGGGCGACGCCAACAGCGCTTTCTCCCGACAGGCCGCCTGTCAGGTGTGTCCAAAGAAGGTTGCCATTCGCGTCGAATTTATTCACCACAGCCAAAGTGGTTGGCGCCTCGTCCTGTCTGTTCCCCAACTCCGATCTCCCCACAACATACACGCCGCTCGCATCCACGGCCACCCCGTTGGCGGCAGCCGGACGGCCATTCACGGCAAACTCCCGCGTCCACAGCTCCTTGCCCGCGGGATCGTACTTCCGCACAAAGGCATCCTGCTGGATATTGACAACGGTTTGCCCAGGAAGGCCGCCCCTGGTCAATCCCACCACATAAGCGCCGCTGGAATCCGCGGCAATTGAAAAAGTCGCGTCCGGCTTTGAGGCCGCGAATTGACGCGCCCACTGCAAGGTTTGGGCGGCCGCTGGATTGTGAACCCAAACCAGGGCGAGCATCCCAAGAAGGAGTCGCCAGTTGTGCCTGTGCATTTTCCCCTGTTTTCTCGTAGGCATCGGTCCCTTCCTTAACTCCGTTTCCCTTTCAAGGCTTAAAATCACATGCAGCCGGAATCATCAAGCAGAGCGCATCGGCACGCCAAACGTCCTTTCTCCGGCGCGGTCGGCTCAAAATCGCCCCGAACCAGTTGCTGGCCCGGCCCGCCGCCCACTCCGGGCCGAGGCTCTTCGATCTGTTTCACTGAGAAACCGCTATCGTCACGGTGTTGCTCTGCTTGGTGCCGATGTTCAGCACCATCGGGATGTTGGTTGCGGTGCGCATCCCGGGCGGGATCCGGATATTGATTTGGTCTAATCCTACAAACCCTGGCGCCCCACCGGAGAACTGCACCTCAGCCGTGATTCCGTCAACCGTGACTCCGGGTAGGATGACCGTCGGATTCCCTTGGGACGGCGCGCCGGTGGCCAGGGACGGTGAAAGCAGTCCCAAACCCGTCCCGAAAAGCACGAGGACCTCGTTCGGCTTGGCGGGATTCTGCGTGGTGACCGGCGTCACCCCATCGCTGTGAAGTGCTACCGCCGCTCCCTTGCCATCCTGGGTGGAGGTGAAGAGACCGGGAGCGAGCGCGTCGACCGCGATGGTGATGGGAGCGCTGGCCTGGCCTCCGACGGTTACTTGAAGCGTAGCCGCGTCTAGCGTGGCCAGCTCAAAGGGAATCTGGATACCCAACTGTCCCGGCGTCGAGTAGAACATGGGAGCCAGAATGTTATTGACGGTCACGCTGGCTCCGCCCAGCGTGGTCGCCAGCTTTCCGTTTGAGCCAAAACTGGAGAAGAGCACCGTCGAGCCATCGTTCAAACCGGTCCCAAAGACCGCGGCGATAGATCCAGGCGCTACCGGCGCGGGGCTCTTGGCAAAACTCGCGTTATTGACCACTCCCCCATCAAACAGTACCGGGCCAAATGCTATCTTGGCCGCAAACATATCACCGGCGCTGGAGGTCTGCCCTGGAAAGTATCCGGGGCCATTGCCCGCGACGTAGAGGCCGCTGGGGTCCACGGTCACCGCATAGGCCTGGTCGTCGCTGTTCGTACCGAACTGGCGGGTCCATATCTCGTTCCCACTGGCGTCGTACTTACGAACATACGCGTCTTGCCCGCCGAGGTTGGTCTGCCCGGGAAGAGCCCGGTAGGTACATCCCGCCACGTACACCCCGGTCCCGTCCGCGGTCGCTGCGTAGGCGATATCGGACAGTCCGGAGCCAAACTGGTGGGCCCACTGCGGATTGCCGGCGACGTCGTACTTTTTCACGAAGCCGTCGTAACCGCCGCTCGAAGTCTGCCCCGGGAGGGCGCCGCCGTCAAGATTACCAACGACGTAGACGCCCGTGTTGTCCACGGCCGCCCCGCGTGTGTGAATTCCCGGACCGAACTGTCGGGTCCACTGTGCATTGCCGTTGACGTCGTACTTGCGCACGAAGAAATTGGAATAGCCGCCGTCGGTCTGGGCGTTGGGCAGGACTCCGCCCGCATCGCCGATTACGTAAACGCCGGTGGCATTCACGGCCACGGCATTGGCCCTATCGTAGCCGGACGTGCCGAACTGGCTAGTCCACAATTCCGTGCCATTGTGGTCGTACTTCCGGATATAGGCGCCGCCCTTGGTTCCAGCTGCAGTTTGGCCCGGCAGAGTGCCACCCGTCAATCCCACGACGTAGACCCCGCTGGCATCCGCGGCCACGCCGAATGCGTACTCAGTCTCGCTGGTTCCGAACTGGCGGGTCCATAGCTCGTTCCCATTGGTGTCGTACTTGCGCACATAAGCGTCCCTGCTAAAGGACTGGGCCTGCCCGGGGAACGTGCCGCCCGTATCCCCCACGACGTACACGCCGCCACCACCCGTAACCACCGCATCTGCGTATGCGTCGATTGAGCTCGCGAACTGGCGGGTCCACAGCGCATTGCCATTCAGGTCGTACTTCAGGATAAAAGCGTTTGTCCCCCCGCCAACGTTCTTTTGGCCAGGCAATGCATCTCCGAAATGCACCACCCCAACAACATAAACTCCGGTGGCGTCCACTGCCGTTCCATAAGCGAAGTCGTTGGCATGTGGAGAACCGACTTGGCGTTCCCATGCCAGGTTTTGGGCCAAGGCCGGCGCAGCGACCACAACGCAGACAGCAAAGCAGACAAGCCGCACCAAATGGCGAGGCTCTTGTGTCAGAACCGCAGTTTTCATTTTGAATCCGTCCTCCGGCGGGTAACGTTGTACACCCGGTGGCCTGAGTCGGAGCCACGTGGTTGCCTGCTCAGCACCAGCTCTCCCTCTGAGCCGGGGTTCCCGTTTTGTACAGCATGTGGTGATAGTCTACATGAGTTTGTCGCGAGAGTCAAGACAAGAGCATCCTGAGATTGAAAAACTCAGTCTTTGTCGATATTCTCAACAGCCCGCACAGGGTGGGTCGGATTGGCTGCCGAACGTGGTCGTTATGGATGTCCCGGCGACGTGAAACGGTACACCTCGTATACCGACCGGCCCCAGCCGTCGGGAATGAGGGCCATCATCTGGCGCTCGTAACCCGACTCCGCCGCGTACTTCAGCAGCTTGGCGTTCACGCCCTGGAAGAACTCGTAGTCCTTGGTGTGCGCGATGAAGACGTGGCTCGGCTCCGAGATCACCCGCTGGAGGTAATCGCGGTCCGCCGGGCTCAGTTCGGGCTTGGAGATGGGGTCGGTGCCGACGTTGAGCGGCAGTTTGCCCCGGTTGAGCAGGCGCAGACTGTCCATAATGCCCCAATCCGCGCAGTATATGCCGTTGGACGGGACCCCTTTCATGTAGTCGGAAAGCGTGAAAATGGCGTCCGTCCAGTTCTGCGAGCCGCCGTTTCGCAGCATGAGACTATAGTATTCATTCGTCAGCAGAACACCCGAAATTATGAGGACCACAAGGACCGCGGCCACGGACGGAATTCCGGCGCGGCCCAGCCTTCTCGACGCCGCCGCAAAGGAGACCGCGATCGCCATCTCGGGGAACGGCCACAAAAGAATGGCGTGGTGAACGCTGCCTCCGGCGTTGGCGGTGACCGCCATCTGCGCCCATCCCACCGCCATGGCTATGAGCGCGAACAGGATGGCCCGTAGCGCGGGGCCACGCGCCAGCGGCGCCAGCAGAAGCGCTAGCGCGAAGGCGTAAAGCATCAGGTTGTGCCGTGGGTGGCCGGCCAGTGACGAAATGCGGGCGGAAGCCTTCTGCAGCCCGCCTTCCGGTGGGTGGGGCACGGGCGCTTGCCAGTCTTCGTTCACCATCCAGCCGAACAGCCCCTGGCCATTCGCCGTGTTCATGAGGTGCCGGGCCTTGCCCGGAATGTCGCTGGTATCGCGGGCCACGTTGGAGCGAAAGGTCACGAATTTCTTATCCACGTTGTAGATGATGAGCGGCAGAGCCCCCAGAGCGAAAGCCAGCCCGCCCGTGGCTACCCGCCGAATCGTAGTCACACCAAATATTTGGCGTCGAAAAGTAAGAATTCCGGCCGCTCCTATCCCTATTAACATCCATGCTGCCAATGCTTTATCCCACATGGCCAGACCCAGGAGGAAAGACCCGCCAGCCAGCGCCAGATCTTGACGCGTCTGATAGAATCGCATTAGCAGGAGCAATCCCGCCACCAGAAGCAGATGTTGGAGCGCCACCGGCCCCCAGTCGAAGCAGGTGGTGAGCAGATACAGCGAATCCACGGCCAGCAAACCGCATCCAATAACGGCGGCACGCTCCCCAGCCACTCTGCGCAGCAGCAGGAAGAATAGCCAGACACCGGCTACGCCTGCCAGCAGAACCGGATCGCGCAGCGCCGAAACCCCCGTGCCGAAGACGCGGAATATCGGGCTGTAGATCCAGGCCTTCAGGGTCCCCAGGTAGCTCATCAGCATGAGCGGAACCTGGAAGTGCCCAATATGAAGCATGAAGGCCGCCGCGCGAGGCTCGTACAGGACTGAGGCGAACAGGGCTTCGTCATTTTGAATCCCGAGGTGCGGGAGGAACGCCCGCCCCGCGAAGAAGAAAAAGATACAGGCAGCCCAGGCGCACAGGCTGCCCTGCACTCTGTGAGGGTGCGCACTCATAGTGTTTCTTGGCGAATTGTAAGAGAGATGGTAGCATCCTGCCGATAAGACAGTGGAGTATGACGTACATCGAGCGAAATCCAGAGCTTTTCAGCATCTCTGGCTTTGGCACGCCAATTGCTCGGCTATCGTCTGGTGCGATCGTCGCTGGGTTGTGCATGACGAGCGAGATGGCCCTTTTGAGGGAGCCTCAGAGGTGAAACTTTCAGTGCGATATTTCGTCTATACAATTACTGGAAGAGACGCGCAAAGACAACAAATCAAAAGAAAAGGTCGCGTCGAACAAGGAGATGGGAAATGAACAGGACCGAACTTGAGAAACACAAGGCGATACTGGAGGCCAAGCGGGTGGAACTGTCTGTGGGCCTCAGAAACCGCGCGGATATCGCCATCGAAAAGACGCCGGACGCCTTGGATGAGGTGCAGCTCGCCGGGGAGCGCGAGCTGGCCATCCGCAACCTGGACCGTGGATCGAACCTGCTTCGCAGCGTGAGAGGCGCCCTGGCCCGCATCGCTGACGGCAGTTACGGGATCTGCCTGCATTGCGAAGAGGAGATCAAACCCAAGCGCCTGGATGCCGTGCCGTGGACCAAGTACTGCATCCGGTGTCAGGAGGCTGCCGACCGCCACGAATTCGAGACCGAGTCGGCCGAAACGTTGGACCAGCTCCTCGCCAACGCCGCCTGATCTGCCGGACCATCCAAGGGCGCGAGAGAGATCTCGCGCCCTTCGTGTCTCTGGCGTGTTTGTGAGGCAGGCGCTTCCGCCCAATGCCACATACTTTTCCCGGTCGCGGCATTCTGCATTTGTTGTGGGGCGGGCAATCTTGCCCGCAGCCGCCTTTCAGGCGGCTTTTTCGCGCGGTGCGCGAGTCTTCGGAGCCGCAGTCGCCGGCTGAAAGCCGGCTGCAGCCAGGATTGGCTGCCCCACGATTTGTGCAGAATGGTCGCCAGAATCAAAAAGTATGTGGCATTGGGCGCTTCCGCCTGCCAACCGGTTTTTTTCACGGCTTCCCCGGGAGCCGTTGCGCCATCGGTGATGACGCTCCGTTTAGTTGCCGCTCACCGCAAACGTCACCACGTTGCTGACGTAGATGTCCTGCGCGATGGTCAGCGTGGTATCGGCATTGGTCGCCAGGCCCGAGTTCAAGTGCAGAACCACCTGATAGATTCCCACCGATCCCGGCAGGAGCGAGGCCGAGAGCACGTCGGCCGTGCTTCCGCCCGCCAGCGAGGAGACAAAGCTCACCGGTACCGTGTTCGGGCTGCCCGGCGGATACTGGATGCCCGTCTGGATGAGATTCTTGGTGGTATCCGAAACCACTGGCAAGCCAAGCCCCGTGGCATACAAGTAGATGACCTCTCCGGACAGCGCAGGGTTGTTGGGGGTCACCAGACCTCCAGCCACATTCGAGCAACACAGCGTCGTCCCGATGGCCGTCATGATGACCTCGGCGCCGGTGTCGGCGCTGGCCCCGTAAGGAATACTGTCGCCCTCCGGACCCTGCACCCGGGCCGTCAGAAGAATGCGGTCGAACACGCCGGCGGCGGCAGCCGTCACCTTGGGATCCTGGTTAATGAGGCCCACTAGAGCGTCCCGGATGCTGTCCAGCGTGTCGCCGCTCTGGACCGTGTAAGTGTAGGAGCGCTCCTCGATCGTCACCGTGGCGGCGTCGCCGGCGTTGGCCGTGCCGTCCACCGAGATCACCCCGGTGGCATAACTGGAGCCATGGTAAACCAATCCCAGCGTGGCGGAAGGAAGCGTCGGATCCGGCGCCCCCGATTGCGCGTAAATGCCGGGATTCTGCGGCACGATGGTGACCGCGACCGGCGTCGTCACCACCACGCTGCCATCGCTCTGGACCGATCGCACAAAGGCATTCACGCTGGTGGTATCGTTCACCTCCCAGGGAACCTGCGCCGTGATCTGGGTGGGCGAAACGGAAAACAGCGGCGCGCGAATGCCGTTGAAATACACCTCCGTGCCCGCCAGTTGGTCGGGCAACGGGTTCTGATTCGTGTCCGCCGACGCGCTCCCCGCCGAAAGGTTCGTGCCCAGGATCGACACCACCGTGCCCGCCGCCACTTTGGCCGCGTCTCCGCCACCCGTCAGGGTCGAGCCCGCCGTCGCCGCGCTGATCTTGGCGGCGCTGTTGGCCGAGGAAGGCGCGGCCGAGGCGAAGTAGGTGATGTTGTTGCCGTCCGGTCCCGACTTCCGGGCGGTCAAAATCAATTCGTTGTTGGCCATATCCGTCGTGACCAGCACGTTGGGATCGCCCGCGCCGTTGTTGGAACCGCTGATGGCGGCAACCAGGCCGGCAACCACGTCGTTGACCACCGCGCCGTTAATCGTGTCGGTCAACGAGTCGGTCGACTTCACCGTATACGTGTAATTCGCGCCGCCCGTGGTGGTCGCGTTGCCCGCCGAGTCGGTACTGGCCGTCCCCCCGACGTTGATGGTGACCACGTCCCCCGCCTGGATCGTCCCGGAGATGGTGACGTTTCCGTTGGCATAAATAGCCAGGCTGGCGGCATTGACCACGCCCTGGTAGGGAACCGTGTTCGCGCCGATCGAATAGACCGTGATGCGGCGGTTGTAGGCGTCGCTCACGTAAAGGTTGGTCCCGTCCCAGGCCAGCGACATCGGCGTGCGGAGCGAATCCGCCGCGTCCGATGCCTGGTTCACCGTGCCGCCGATCTGGCCAATGATGTAGTCCGCCGCCTGGGCGTTCTGCGTGGGAATCTGGCTGAACACCAGCAGGCGGTCGTTGCCGCCATCGGCGATGAACAACCGATTGCCGGCGGCCAGCGCGAAGCGCGGGAAGCTCACCGTGTAGTTGCAGTAGTTGGGGTAGGTCGGGTTGTTGTTGCCGTCCACGCCGTTGGAGACGGTGCACAACACGGGCGTCTCTTGGTCGGTGGTGTCGCTGGTGGAGGTGGCCGCCGTCCCGCTGTACGCGTTGTTGGCAACCGAGCTGACCATGTCCGGCTGGCCGATTTCCACGTCCGCGGGCGCGGCGTTGGCGGTGGGAATGCTGTTCCAGATCAGGATGCGGTTGTAGCCCAGGTCCGTCACGAAAAGATGGAAGCCGTCCGAGGATACCGCCACCGGGTTGAGCAGGTTGCTCGCCGTCGCCGAGGTGGTCTGCGCGGCCAGGTTTGGCTGGATGGCAGTGGTGAAATTCGGCTCTCCCAGAACCACGTCGGCGGCCGCTCCGTTGGAAGTGGGAATCTGGTTGTAGATGAGAACGCGGTTGTTCTGCGTGTCCGCCACGTACAGCTTTCCATTCTGAATCCACACCCCCTGCGGCCCGCGCATGGATTTCGCGGTGGGAGTATTGTTCGGGGGCAGGCCCGAGCCGACGAAATCGGGCTGCCCCACCACCACGTCGGCGGGCGCGTCATTGGTGGTCGGGATTCGGTTCCAGATCAGGACGCGGTTATGGTTGGTATCCGCCACCACCACGTGAACGCCGTCGGAAGCTACCGCCGTGGGCAGACGCACATTGTTCTGCGAGGCGGTGAAGTTTTCGGTGGTCGTGGTGAAATCCGGTTGCCCCAGCACCACCGTGGCCTGGCCCAGGCAGACCGGACACTTGCGATTGTACGACAGTTGGGCGGTGGGGCTGGGTAGCTGGCTCGAGAGGCCCCCAAAAAGCAGAACCCGGTTGTTCGACGGGGCGGCGCCTACATAGTTCGAGTCCGCCACGAACAGAGTGTCGGCGGCATACGCCAGGCCGCTCACCCCCCCGACAATCGTGTCGCTCGAATTCGGATCCTGGCTGGTGAACGTGGTCTGCCCGATCACCAGCCTCGCGGCTTGCCCAGTAGTGAAGTCGGCGGCGCTCAGGGCCGCCGCGCAAAGAATGAATACCGAGATGCACTTCATGCGCAATATCAATGGATGCGTAACGATGCGGACTGTAACTATCGATTATAGCAAGGGCTGCCGCCGCCGTTTCCCCTTTCGCCAGTGATGCCGGGTGGCCACACCCCGTGAGAAATTCGCACGCCGCCAACCGGGAAAGCCCCGCACTTCCGAGACCCCCACGGATGACAACCGGGATTCCTGCACGGCCAGGGCCAACCAAGTGGGGCGGGCAATCTTGCCCGCAGCCGCCTTTCAGGCGGCCGGCCGGCTGAAAGCCGGCTCCACGGTCAGGCTTCACGGTCCAGCGGCGTCACCGGGTCCAGAAACCACCAGCAGACGATGCCCATCAGGTAAACCGCGGCCGCCACGTAAAACGTGAGGTTCCAGTTGTTGCCGCTCCACCTCAGGATGTAGCCGATGGCCAGCGGAGACATGGCGCCGCCCAAGTTGCCCCACATGTTCATCGCGCCGGAGAGCGAGCCCGCATACTTGCCGCCCACGTCCATGGCCGCGGCCCACGCTCCCGGCATCACCAAATCGTTCGAGAAACTGGCCAAGCCGACCGCCAGCATGGCCAGCAGCGGGTTGTGAACCGTGGTGGAGAGCAGCAGCAGTCCGCTGGCGCCGGCAAAACCGACGTATCCCATGATGCGCCGCGACTGGCCCACATCGCCCGTCCTCCGCGCCAGCCACGCTCCCGCCAACACGCCGGCCGGGTTGCCCATCCCCCCCAGAAGCAGCGGGAGCACGCTGAGCAAAGCGGTCGACGTGATTTCCATGTGCCGGCCCTCTCTCAAGTAGGTGGGCAGCCACGTGATGTAGAAATACCAGCCGTAGGAGAGGCAGAAATACTGCCAGCAGATCATCCATACCTGCCGCGAGCGCAGAAACCTGCGCCACGGTACGTCGCCATGGCCCGAGGCCAGTTTCGAGCTTTCCCGCAGCAGGGCGCGCTCGGCCGCGTCGAGTTTGGGATTCTGCAAGGGGTCGTTGACGTACCAGCAATAGAATACGATGGCCCACACCACTCCCAGACAGCCGAAAACCTCGAACGCATGGCGCCATCCCACCAGCCGCATCACCAGCATCACCAGAGGCGGGGTGAATGCGCCGCCCCACCGCGCGCTGAGCCACATGATGCCCTGGGCGCGAACTCTTTCTCTTTCGGGCAACCAGGTGGTGAAAGTTTTCGTCAAGTTGGGGAAGCAGCCCGCCTCGCCCATGCCGAACAGGGAACGCGTGGCGGTGAGCGAAACGAAGTTCCAGGCCCACCCCGTGGCGGCGGTGAAGAACGACCACCACAGCACGATGCGGATCAGGACCTTGCGCGGCCCCATCCAGTCGCCCAGGTACCCGCCTGGTATCTCGAACAGCGCATAACACCACCCGAACGCCCAAAAGGCCCATCCCATTTGCACGCTCGTGAGCCTGAGATCCTTCTGGATGGCGGGCGCCGCGAACGAGATCGAGACCCGGTCGACGTAGGTAATCACCGCCAGCGTCACGGCGAAGACAATTACCCAGTAGCGAACTCGCGTTGGTTTCATGGCCGAAGCTCAAACCCGCCGCGCGCGAACCCCGAAGTGGTACACCAGCGCGCCCGCGCCCACCGTCGCCAGCGCGGTCAGCGACGCCGCCGGCTGCCAGATCACGCCGTAGACCATCATGCACATTCCCACCAGGATATAGGAGGCCGGAATCAGCGGCCAGGCAAACTCGAGCGCGCGCAGCCGCTGCCATCCCGGGCGCCCGCGCCGGAACACAAACAGCGATGCCACCGACAACACCGTGAACAGCGTCAGGCTGAATCCGATGTAACTCACCAGTTGGGGAAACGGCGTCAGCGTCATAAGCATGGCGCACAGGCCCTGGCTCAGAATCGCGTTGACCGGCGTGTGCCAGCGCGCGTCCACCGACGCCGCCGCCCGGAAGAACGCCTTGTTCTTGGCCATCGCGTAGTAGACTCGCGGGCCGATGGTCACCATGGCGTTCACCGTGGAGATGATGGAAAGCGCCATCAGCGCGGAAAAGGCGCCCGCTATTTTGGCCCCGAACAGGTTGGAGGCGGAAAGCGCGCCGATGGCGATCACGCCTTTCATGCTTTCCAGAGGGGTGGCGTAAATGAAAACCATGTTCAGCCCCAGGTAGAGCGCCGCCACGATCGCCGTCCCGGCGGCCAGCGCCGCGGGCAGTGTTCGCTCCGGCCGGCGCACTTCCTCCGCCACGTAGGTTGCCGCGTTCCATCCGCTGTAACCGAACATCACCCATAGCAGGCTCACGATGAACTGCGCCGGCAAGCTCACCGTCGAGGTGCGCACGGCGTGCTCGGAAAAGTGGCTCCAGCTCCCGTTGCCGGCGGCGAACCCCATCAGCACAAAGCCGGCGATCACCATCAGCTTGGTGGAAGTGAGCACGTTCTGCACCTTGGCGGTGCGGCCCACGCCCAAGCAGTTCAGAATGGTGAAGGCGGCAATCAGCCCGCAGGCCGCCAGTTGGCCTCCGCCCAGGCGCAGTGAAAACGCGCCCCAGCCAATCGCCACCGTCGCGTTAGCCTGTTTCAGGCTGGGAAAGAAATATCCCAGGTAGTCGGAGAACGCCAGCGCCGCGGCCGCAATCGGCGCTGAAAAGCCCGCGAAGAAGGAGACCCAACCGGTCATGAAGCCCCACTCCGGGCCAAAGGCGTGGGTCAGGTAAACGTACTCTCCTCCGGAGCTCGGGAAATTAATGCCCAGCTCGGAATAGCTCAGCGCGCCCGCAAAGGCGAACAGGGCGCCGACGCTCCAGCAGGCCAGAATCATGCTGGCGCTGCCCAGGTCGCCCGCCATGAAACCAGTGGTGGCGAAGATGCCCGTCCCCACCATGTTCGAGATCACCAGCGCGGTCGCGCTGAAGAAGCCGAGCTGCCGCAGCAGCCCGGGCCTGAGGCCCTGCGTTTTCAGGTTGGCCATTCGGGACCTAGAGCAATTGTAGCGCCGGCGGTCGCACGTCCTGCTAACCAAGGTAAGTAGTACCGCGTGCGGCATCTTCAGTTAGCATCGAGATGTGGTACGGACCCCGCATTCGGAGCCTCAATCCGACGCCCGCAGGAACCAGATCGAGTCGGAAGTCGTGAGCCTTTACCAGGAGCACGCCGCCGCCCTCCTGCGGCACGCCGCTTCCATGGCGCGCAGCCACGAAGCGTCCGACGCGGTGCAGGAAGCCTTCTTGCGCTATTTTGTCGAGCGAACCTATGGCCGCGTCATCGGTCACCCGCGCGCCTGGCTCCACGAGGTCCTGCGCAACTACCTGCTGGACCGGCTGAAGACGCTGGAGTCCAGAAGGGAAATGGTCTCCGAAGACCTCGATGATCTTCCCGACGCGCGCGAAGATCCCGAACAGCGCCTAGCACGACGGGAAATCACCCGGCACTTCGCGGCGGCCCTGACCGAGCGTGAGTTGGACTGCCTCCGTCGCCGCGGAGCAGGATTGAGGTACCTCGAGATTGCCGCCATGGGCATCCGGCAGGGCACCGTGGGCGCCCTGCTGGCCCACGCCCACCGCAAACTCGAGCAGGCCACCGAAGAGAAACATGCGTCGCGGCCGGCATTGTTCCGCCCATTGGAAGCGTAGCAGACCATTCTGTGGGGCAGGCAATCTTGCCTGCAGCCGCCTTTCAGGCGGCCCGGCTCCGCTGCTTTGTGGGGCAGGATGGCATCCTGAGCGGCGATTGAAGCATGGATCCGGTCTGATTGAAACAAGCGTCCATCCCCGATTGGTCTGGGTGCTTCCGCGCTACTGCGAAAGGCGAAGGATTTCCGACCTGATCTGCTCGAATGCCGTGCCAACGGCGTTGATGTCGGCGGCCAGATATGCCCGGCCGTTCACGCGGGTGGCGAATGGCGCAGGGCTGTTCTGATCGTTGGCGATGAGCTGTAGCATCTTCAAATCGGGTTTCTCGCTGGCGCTGTCATCGAAACCGATGGTGAAGATAACGGGCGCGCTCAAATTCGTCGCCGGATCGGCCTTATTCACTTGGGTGCCCTTGTCCCAGATGATCTGGTTCCAGATCTTCCAAGCCTGGTGGACGGTCGCCTGCCACGATGCAAGGCCGATCTGGCAGGCGTTAGAAGTCAGCGTAGCATTGTAGTTGTTGTTGCCGCATTGGTTGCTATAGAGACTTCCAAGCTGGTAAAGACTTTGACCAGTCGGCCCTTTCGGCGGCTTTATGCCATTCACTATGGGCGCGTTGTCCAGGTTGGTGTAGTTGCCATAGAGGTCGTAATCTGGAAACTTGACCATCGTACCCTGCGGCATCGTGTCCGATGGGCAACCGTGATTGGCCCATTGCGGACTGTCTGGTTCGGAGGTCTTCATCCAATCGTCGATATCGGCGGTGCCCGTGTGTCCATTGGCCGCGTATGCCATCATCGGCTTAAAGAGGCCATGGGCATTGTAATTCGAATTCGCGAACCCATTCCATTGTGAAAACCAACCGATCAAGTTCCTGTTGGTGCCGCTCACTAGCGGAGTCGAATACGAACCGTAACCGGGGTCTGTGCATCCGCTTCCGGACGATATCATGAAGTTCTTCCCCTGGGCTGCGGATTGGTTCGGATCGTTGGCAAAGGCCGTGATTCCATTGGGCAGCCCGTCGGTGAAGAGAACGATCACATTCAGTTTGGTGCCAAGATCCGTGTTGGTGGCGGCGTCCGCGCGCAGCGTCATATAGGCGAGGTACAACGCCTCCGCTGTTCCGGTATTCGACTCGGAATGGATCTCGTTGATGATGGCCTTACTTCTCGTTTTGAAATTGTTATCGGGCGGCGCGAATGTGGTGTAATCGGTGTAATCGTTGGCGATATTGCGAGTCGGGTAGGCCACGATGCCGCTTCCACCAAAGACCACGAGGCCCAGTTCGTCCCTACCGCCGATCTCGCCGGCACCGGAGAAACTATTCACAAAGTTCCAGATCATGTCCTGAATGCCGGGCGGATTCGAACCTATGCCGTTGGCAGTGTAGAAAGAGCTCATTGAAGACGAGCGGTCGATGGCCACCACCACGCGGACATCGCGGCGCTGGGCCACCCCGCTGGCACTAACCGTCACCGTGGGAAAGCCCAGAATTCTCATGAAGAAACTGGGCATTTGCGCCGAGGCACTCACCGATACCGTGCGAATCTTGTACGTTTGAACCTGCCCTCCGTTGCCGACGTGACATGGGTCGCTGCTGTCCGTTCCCGGATCGACGCAGACATTGCCGCTGCCAACCAACTGCGCGCCGAAGAATCCGCTCGGAAAGTTCGCAGCCAAGAATTGTTGGGCCGTATCGGTGGCATAGGTCGTTTGCGTGCTCACGGTTCCTCCCGGCGGGGTACCCAGCAGGCGGCCTGCCGCCAGCGAGGCCCCATCCACCGCAGTTGAGAGCTTGATCCTGACCAAGTATGCGCGGCCGCCGTCAATTGCCAGCCCAACGATTGGTAGCAGGAGGGAGGAAAGCATCAGGGTGAGCATGATCAGCGCCTGACCGCTTCGCCCGTTCCTCAGCCCTGCTCGAAGCCGAGGTGATTCCCTTGGGGGAGCGGCCGGCAAGGCATTCTCCGAAGGGCGAATGAACTTAGGAAAAGATATCATAAATCGCATATTCACTCCAATGGTCTTTAAAACAGGGCGAAAGCGTAGTTCACGTTTGTACCGACGTACGCGGCAACTTCCACCAGGTTCGCTACTTGAGCCGGCTGGAATCCCGGGGTTCCAGTGGCCGGCGTTCCTAAGTAGGTGAAATTTCTGACCTTATCCTGCGAGTTATAGTACGCCTCGTTGACATTGATATCCCCACGATTCGGAGATGTCCCGGTGATCACTGACTCGTAGCAGGCCGATAAGCACGCGGGTGGCGCTCCGAAAGTACTGGTATGAATGTTGGTGTTACCAAAAATGATGGTATTCAGAAACACCCAACTGTTCTCGTTGCAGGATCTTCCCTTACTATCGGTAGCCGGCAGACCATTGCAAGTACCGTCGATATACATGATTTTGGAGAGATAGACAACTCCAGGATCCGTCGCGCTCAAGCCGGTGCTCTGCGGCCACCCCAGCACGGTTCCCAGACGCGTGAGAAGGGCTTGGTTTGACGACATGCTGAAATCCACACTCCGCGCATACATGCTCCCTGCGTCGCGTGCTACCTGGGTAAGCGCAAGTTCTTTGACTAGTCGAACGCCGAGGAGGGAAACTCCAATGAACAAGCTGGTGAGGAGTGGCAGGACAAAAGCCAGCTCGACAAAGGCGTTACCGGATTCTCTCTTCCTTCTTTTCATATGGCCGCCATTTTCGGTGCCGTTACGGAGCATAATTTCCAAGGTGCGGAAGCCCGCCAATCGGAGTTCCTTCGATCCGGTCGGCGGATCGGGCATCCGGGCTAATGGGAAAAAAAGCCGGCATGAAGGCCACCAGGTTAGTTCCGCTGAAGCCTTCCACCGAGACCTCGACTATGTTGCCTCCCTGGTTCGCCGTAGAGCTGGTATCGGGAGTAGTCAAGCTGCTTGAAGGATTGTAGAAACGAACGTGGATGAAGTTATAGCCAGTATCCGTCGTCTTAGAACCCAAAAATCCCACGGCTCTTCGCTGGACGATGTACCTGACCGATTCGATCACTCCGTAGCTGTTCCCACTACCATCCTTTAGCGACAGCGTCTGATTCGTGATGGCATACCGGCAACCCTCCCGCACAGCGAACTGCAAGGTAACCGTTCTGTAAATCAGCCACCCTGTGTTGAGAACTCCAGAGAGGGTAAGGAGCAGTAACGGAAGGGCCAGTGTGAATTCGATCAAGGTTTGGCCGCCCAGCCTGCGTCTCTTGCGGCCAATTAATGCTGTCTGCATGTGCTCACCTTCCGTCAGCATGCTTTCACCGCATATTGCGTGAATTCCAGCGGCTCGGCACTCCTAGAACGGAAGGCTCGGGACCGGCGTCCGCTCTTCTGTCCGGTCCCAGGCTCAAACTGCGTCATTGCACCAGACCTCCGATCTCTTACCCCACACCTCCCGCCACAATCATGCGGCGGAGAAGCTCCGCCACCGGGAGGTTCCTCCTCATCTGTGGATAACAAGGTCGGGAGCCCTGCATCAAGTTATCGAAGGTTAACTGGGAACCATATCCGCAGGGTGGAGACCGACACCGGGATCGTGGGGCAGGATGGTATCCTGCGCGCCAGTTGTCAATCGGCGCTGGGCAGCCTGTTTACGAGCGATTCGGGCGGGTTGCCAACCCGCCGCAGGTTGCCAGCCTGCCCCGCAAAGGAAGGGGCCTATCCGTTAGTGCGCTCAGTGGTTTCGTCGAGCCCCGCTTCGACGTGCTGGATCGAGCAGTACGGATAGACCGCCACGCGGGCGTCACCCTTGTGGCGCGCGCGCAGTCGAGCGACCACCTCTTCCCAGGTCCGCGCGCCTATCGCACCCGCCGGAAACGCCGGATAGTTCAGCGAGCGTTGGTCCAGGTATTGCGAGTAAACGATCACCGCCGAGTTTGGCCTGGGTTTGCGGGCCTCCAGAACATCCCAGTAAGTGCGGCCGTTCCGGTAACCGGTGCTCTCATTCCAGAAGTTCCAACTGGTCATGACATGGGGGTTCTGGATAATGAGCACGCCGGTGCCGCCGTCCCGCAGGCTGCGGTTGACCCAATCCAGCCCCTTTTCGCTCTGGATGTTCTGCGGGTAGTTGTTGGCGATGACGATGTCGGCATCCTTGAAGGTAGGCGTCCGGTAATGCAGGTTGGCCATACGGCACGCCGCGTGGTGCGCCTCGTTGATGTCGCCCGCGAACAGCGCGCACGTTCGCCGCCTGCGGTTGTATACCACCTGAACGGAGAAGTCCACCCGCGCCAGGCGCGCCGCTTCCTCCATGTCCAAGCGGACCTCGTTGTGGAACACCTTCAGCGCGTTGTCCCGGCTTCCCCCGCCGATGGTCTCATGGTTGTACTTCACGGTCTCGATGGATGCCACGCCGGGCAACACGGACTTGGCGCCGCCGCCATAGCCGGCTCGTTGGTGAACCTTGATTCCGTTGAGGGTGATCCTCAAGTCGGCGGCCGCGTAATTCTGGTTGATCTTGATGCGGTTCTTCCGGCTGGTCTCCCCAATTTCCTTGAGATTCTCCCAACAGTTGTGGTTGATCCAGCCGTATCGTTGGGCGATGTCTTTGCCCAGCTTGCGGGCCACCTCGTCGGACGGCAGAGCGCGATGCGTGCCCAGCGCAGCCAGGAAGAGGATGTTGTCGTCCGCCAGGCCGGCGGCCTTGAGCTCTTCGAGCACCAGCGGCGCAATTTCGTGAGCCGGAGTGGGCCGCTCCAGGTCGTCGAAGGTGACCACCACCCGCTTCTTGCCCGCGGCCAGCTCGCGCAACGGGGGCGTGCCGATCGGGTTTCGGATGCGGCGGCGCATCTCCTCCTGGCTCAGCGGCGCCGCGTCGTGGCCCGCCATCTTCATGACGTTGACCTCCCAGGAAGCGGGCAGGTCGATGCGCTCTTCGATGTCGCCGAAGAACTCATGCGTCGAAATCGTAACCGATTGCTGCTTGCCCTTGATGGCGGCCACGGCCTCCGGCAGGAAACTGCCCGCCGCCAGTCCGGTGCCGATGAGCCGGGCGGATGCCAGGCCCGCTGCACCCCTGCTCAGAAATTCTCGTCGATTCTGCTTGAGCATTGAAAGCGCCCTTTCCGGCCTCTACAGCCGATTCGCTTAGGCTCCTGCGGTCCGAACGCCGCTGCTAAAGGATAATGGGATCTCCCTATGAACAATATCACGAGATATCTCTCCAGGTTCGCCCTCCTCTTCCTGGTTTCGTTAGCCGCGATGGCCCAACGCCCCTCGCAACAGGCGACGGCGCCGGCCGTCCGCGAGGCGGCCGCCAACTTCAGAACTCCCCCTCCGTAGCGGAAGCTGTCGGGCAAGACCATCCGCGCCTGGTGGTACGGTCCGCGTGAAGGGACATCGATCGCGATCAGGGAATTCGAGAAGACTAGCTTCCGCGATTTCACCCCGCCGTCGGGCGGCCCGGGCAACGACTGGGTGCTGGTGCTGGACGACGCCTCGAAGAACTTCCCGCCTCCGGGGAAGGGCGTGCTGGCTCGCTATGGCGAGGCCGCGCGTGCGCACCCTGGCCTATGAAACAATGAGGTCATGAAGCGACCATTCACCGCGACCGTTCGGCGTGAAGGGAAGTGGTATGTCTCCCAGTGCTTGGAACTCGATGTGGCCAGCCAAGGCGAGACCGAGGAAGAGGCTCTTGCCAACCTGAAGGAAGCGCTGGAACTGCACTTCGAATCGCCGCAGGCAACGCGGCCGCCCGCTGTTTCCATGATCGAGGTCGAGGTTGGGGCGGCTTAAGCCCCAGTCTTTCCGCGAGATCAAGCGCCGGCTTGAGGCGGGCGGCTTCGTCGAAACCAGCCAGAAGGGCAGCCACGTCAAGTTCGTGCGAACCTCCGGAAAGGTCGTCGATACTGCCATCGTGCCTGGGAAGCCCGAGGTTCCCGTGGGCACGATACGCAGCATTCTCAGCCAGGCCCACATCAGCCCCGACGACTGGGACCAACTCAACTAGCCACTTTCGTTCTCTAGAATCACACGGCGCGCCAGGAGTCGTAACATTGTTTACATGCGAATCCTCGCCGTTTTCACGATTGCGCTCGCCGCATCCGCGCAACAGCCGCCTTTCACCCTCGACCAGGTTCTCAGCTCTGCCTTTCCCACGGAATTGACCGCCGCGCCCGCCGGCGGCAAGCTGGCCTGGGTCTCCAATGCCAAAGGCGTCCGCAACATCATGCTGGCCGAGCCTCCGGGTTATCAGGCCCGCAAGATCACCGCGTACACCGCCGACGACGGCCAGGAAATGGGGAATCTCGCCTGGACCCCGGACGCATCCGCCATCGTTTACGTGCGCGGAGACAGCGCTAACCGCGCCGGCGAATATCCCAATCCCGCCCTCGACCCGAACGGCGCCGAGCAGGACCTGTGGATCGTCGCCCTGGACGGCTCCGCTCCCCGCAAGATCGGCGAGGGTCACTGGCCGGCCGTCTCACCGCGCGGGGGGGTGCCCTCTGGGCCCGTCGCCTTCATCCGCCGCGGCCAGCTTTGGTTCGCCTCCGTCGATGGCAAAATCGCGCCGGCGCAGGCGTTCAAAGCGCGTGGCCAGTGCTCGGGGCCGGTCTGGTCGCCCGATGGCGCGCGCATCGCTTTCGTGAGCGGCCGCGGCGATCACGGCCTCATTGGCATCTACGACCCGGCCGCGCAATCGCTGCGCTATCTCGACCCCGCCACCGATTCCGACTTCCAGCCCGAATGGTCGCCCGATGGCCGTAGCATCGCTTTCATTCGAATTCCCAGCAGTGGACTGCGGTCGGTCCGCGAGCCTCACCGCTCCGGCGAGCCATGGTCCATCCGCGTGGCCGCGGTGGAGACCGGGGCGGGCCGCGAAATCTGGCGCGCGTCCGCCGGCCCCGGCAGCGTGTTCCGCGAAGTCACCGCCCGAAACCAGTTGCTGTGGGCCGATGGCGGCCGCATCGTCTTCCCCTGGGAGGGCGATGGCTGGACGCATCTCTATTCCATTCCCGCGGAAGGCGGAAAACCCACGCTGCTCACCCCTGGCCCTTTCGAAGTGGAAGACGTCAACCTTCCCTCCGGCCAGCGCGAGGTCGTGTTCTCTTCCAACCAGGGCGACACGGACCGCCGCCATCTCTGGAAGGTTGCAGCCGCCGGCGGAACCCCCATCGCCCTCACTTCCGGGCAAGGCCTCGAGTGGTCCCCCGCCGGCGCCGCCCTCCTCCGCTCCGACGCCCAGCATCCCGCGCACCCCGCCATCCGCCTTGACACCGGCTTTCGCGACCTCGACCCCGCCGCCATTCCCCCCGATTTCCCGCTCCAGCACATGGTCGCGCCGCAGCCGGTGGTCTTCTCCGCCGCCGACGGCCTCCCCATTCATGGACAGCTTTTCCTGCCGCCCAACAAGCCGCTCAAGCCCGCCCCGGCCATGGTCTTCTTCCACGGCGGATCGCGCCGCCAGATGCTGCTGGGCTGGCATTACATGTACTACTATTCCAACGCCTACGGGCTCAACCAGTACCTTGCCAACAGCGGTTACGTGGTGCTTTCCGTCAATTATCGCAGCGGCACCGGGTACGGTTTGGATTTCCGGGAGGCGCCAAATTACGGAGCTTCGGGCGGCGCCGAGTACAACGACGTTCAGGGCGCCGGCGTCTATCTGCGGTCCCGCGGCGATGTCGATCCCGCGCGGATCGGCGCCTGGGGCGGCTCCTACGGCGGCTACCTCACCGCCATGGCCCTGGCCCGCGCTTCCGATCTCTTCCGCGCCGGAGTCGATTTCCACGGCGTGCACAATTGGGCCACCGAACTCAACATCCCGCCCACCGAGCCGGACTATCGCGTGGCCTTCGAATCTTCGCCCCTGGCTTATATCAAAGGCTGGCGCTCGCCGGTGCTCTTGATCCAGGGCGACGATGATCGCGACGTGCAATTCAACCAGACCGTGATGCTGGCCGATGCGCTGCGCCAACGGAAGGTCGAGGTGGAAGAGTTGGTATTCCCCGACGAGGTCCACGACTTCCTCTTGCACAAGACTTGGCTGGAAGCCTACCGCGCCGCCGTCCGCTTCCTCGAGCGGCATCTGTAGGCCCTGCCAACAGTTGGCAACCCACCCCGGAAAACGAGTATAGTTATAGTGAGGCCAGCGCATGCCGTCCGACACCACCATGAACGTGAACTTGAGCCGCGATCTCTACCAGTTCGTCAAGGCGGCGGTAAAGAGCGGCCGCTACACCAGTGCCAGCGAAGTCGTACGGGAGGCCCTGCGGGAAAGGCGGGACGAAGCGCTTCGGGAAGTGCAACAGCAGGTTGAGGAGGGCCTCGAGTCGGCGCGGCGCGGCGATCTGCTCGATGGCGAAGCCGTCATGCAGGAGCTGAGGGAACTCAGCGCCGCGCGGCGCGCGGCTGTCAAGGTCCGCAAGTGAAGCGCCGCTACAAGTTGACTCCGCAGGCGCGATACGATCTTCTTTCCATCTGGGAATTCATCGCACGCGACAATATCCGCGCCGCCGACCGGCTGGCGGAGCGGATGGAGGCGGCTTTCCGGCTGCTGGCCCGCTTTCCTCAGACGGGCCACAAACGCGTGGACGTCGACACCAGCGAGCCGGTGTTGTTCTGGCCGGTCGGCTCTTACGTGGTGGCATATAGGCCGGAGCCTCGGCCGCTGGTCATTTTGCGAATCCTGCACGGAGCTCGCGACCTGGATGCGTTGTTCTGAAACGGCATGCCATCCGCACAGCGGCATGTTCCGTGCTATTTCTAGGCTAGGAGAAAACAATGTCCGTTAAGGTAGCCAGCGTGGAAAACATCGCGCCCATCGAGTTGGCCGGCCGGGAGCTAAGGTGGCTGGTGACGCCCGAGTCTGTTGGCGCAGAAAGGCTCTCCATCGCGATCATGAACTGCCATCCTCATTCCGTAGTTCGTCCCATGCACGCGCATCGTGATATCGAAGAGGTCATTCTCATCCTGGACGGCGAAGGAGAGGCCTGGGTGGACGGTGATCGCGCTTTCTTCAGGAAAGGCGACGCGGTTTTGTTCCCGGCTAATTCGCGGCACCAGGTGCGCAATACCGGCGGGAACCCGCTCAGAACTGCATCTATCTTCTCCGCTCCGACCAAGCCTGACGATTACATCATGTACGCAGACGACGCTTTCGCGGACGCTGAATAGTGTCGCCCGGCAATCGTCAAGTTCTCGGGCGCCCCGTTGGCTTTCAAGCCGAACCGCGAAGGCCTGCCGTTGTTGCAGGAGAAGTGATCTAATACAATCACCAGCGGGGCCCTGCGGAGTCATCGGCCGATCCGAGGCTGCCCGCGGGTCCCGGCTACGAGACAAACAGTCGAAAGGAGAACCCATGAAGGTGAACGAAGTCGAGCGGGTTGCGGTCGTCGGTGCGGGATTGATGGGGCACGGCATCGCCATGGAGTTTGCCCTTGCAGGATACGATGTTGGTCTCCACGACATCGCAGACGAACGAGTTCAGGCAGGTCTCGACAGAATCCAGGCCAGTCTTCGAATGATGGCGGCAGCCGGGCTGATATCGCAGGATCGCGTCGAGCCTGCCTGGAACAGAATCCGCGGCGGCGCCCAACTGGATGCGGTGGTCTCGGGCAGCGACGTGGTCGTAGAATGTGCGGTCGAGAGTCTGTCCGTGAAGCAACAAATCTTCCGCGAACTCGACAGGCTTTGTCCTCCGCGCACGATTCTGGCATCCAACACCTCCAGCCTCATGCCAAGCCAACTGGCTGCCGCAACCAAGCGGCCCGAAATGGTCCTGGTGGCGCATCATTTCAATCCCCCGCACCTGCTGCCGGGCGTCGAGGTGGTCAGGCATGAACAGACGTCGGATGAAGCCGTGACCACGATCTGTGAGCTTCTGAAGAGAGCGGGCAAGCGGCCCGTCGTGATCCGGGAAACACCCGGCTTCATCGCTGTCCGGCTCCAGGCGGCGTTGCTTCGTGAGGCTGCCTCAATCGTCTCTCATGGCATCGCCAGCCCGCAGGATGTGGATACCCTGATCAAGAACAGTTTCGGACGGCGCCTCGCCGTGGCAGGCGTGTTCGAGGTTTCCGATCTGGCGGGCTGGGATATCATCGTGACCGCGTTTGGGAGGTTGTGGCCCGAGCTGGAACGTTCAACGGAGACGAATCCCCTGCTCCAGCAGAAAGTCGAGACGGGCGATCTGGGTCAGAAAACAGGCCGCGGATTCTACGATTGGACTACGGCAGCAGGCGAAGCGAAGAAACAACACATCACAGAGGTGCTCATCAGACTCGCACAAGACCCGTACCAGGAGATCGTATCGATATGAGCGAGCCGCAAAAGACGCCGGTCGGCAACGACATCCCGATCATGCGCCGCGTGTACCCGTACGGCGTCCGGCACACTCCGGAAATGATCGCCGACCTTTCCCGCCGCGCGTACGAATACCGCGCCCAAGTGCTGCGCATGGTGTTCGGGCGCGGATCGGGGCACCTCGGGGGCGCCTTCTCCGCCGCCGAGATCCTCACGGCGCTCTACTTTCACCAACTGCGCATCGACCCCGCCAACCCGCTGTGGGAGGACCGGGACCGGCTGGTTTTCTCCAAGGGCCACGCCTGCGCCATGCTGTACACGGTCCTGGCGCATCGGGGCTTTTTTCCGGTGGAGGAGCTGCCCACGTTCCGTGCCTTGAACAGCCGCCTGCAAGGTCACCCGGAGCCTCGCAAGACGCCGGGCGTGGAAGTGCCCGCCGGGCCGCTGGGCCACGGCGTGGCCATCGGCGCGGGGATGGCGTTGGGCGCGCGCATGGCGGAGTCGCGGCGCAAGATTTACGTCGTTGTGGGCGACGGCGAGCTGGATTCGGGCGTGATCTGGGAGGGCCTGCTGGTGGGCTCCAAGTTCGGCCTGAACAATCTGAAGGTGATCATCGATTACAACGGGGTGCAGCAGACCGGCACCACCGCTCGCGTGCTGCCCACTGAGCCGATCGCGGTGAAGCTGGCGACGTTCCATTGGCACGTGATGGAGATCCACGGCCACAACATGGCCGAGGTTCTGGACGCGCTGGATCGGGCCGACGAGATCCACGGCCGCCCGGTGGCGATTGTGGCGCGCACCACCAAGGGCAAGGGAGTCAGCTTCATGGAAGATTCGCCATACTGGCACGGCGGCATCCCCACGCCGCAGCAATTTGAAGCCGCGCTGGCGGAACTCGAACAGGGGGCGCGGCAATGGGCAGCATGATCCGGGAGCCGTTCGGCGCTCCCTTCCTGATGCGAAAGGCTTACGGTGAGGCCTTGGTGGAACTGGGGCGCGCGCGCCAGGACGTGGTGGTGCTGTCGGCCGATGTCTCCAACTCCGATTTCAGCTTCCTGTTCGAGGCTGCCTTCCCCGAGCGCTTCTTCAACGTGGGGATCGCCGAGCCCGCGCTGGTGGATGTCGCGGTGGGCCTGGCCAACAGCGGCTTCGTGCCCATCGCCAATACCTTCGCGTTTCTGTTCGCCACGCGGGCCGTGGAAATGGTCCGCACCCATTTGTGCTTTGGCGGGGCCAACGTGAAGCTGGCCGGCGCTTATGCGGGGCTTTCCGATTCGTTCGACGGGCCCACTCACCACTCCATCACCGATCTGGCCATCCTGCGCAGCCTGCCGGGCATGACCATCGTGGTTCCCGCCGACCCGCTGGCCGTCCGGCGGCTGCTGCCGCAGGTGGCCGCGTTCCCCGGCCCGGTGTTCTTCCGGCTGTCCCGCAACGAGGCGCCGCAGATCTTCACGGAACAGTATGCGCCCGAAATCGGCAAGGGCATCGTGCTCTCGGAGGGCGAGGACGTCACCGTCATCGCGTGCGGCGTGCTGGTGGCCCGCACTTTACTGGCCGTACAGGAGCTTCGCGCGCTCGGCGTCGTGCCGCGCGTGGTGGAGATGCATACCATCAAGCCGCTCGATACGGCCCTGGTGGAGAAGTGCGCGAGAGAGACGGGAGCTCTGGTCACAGTCGAGGAGCACTCGGTGATTGGGGGGTTGGGGGGCGCGGTGGCCGAGTGTCTCGCCGGCGCCTGTCCCGCTCCGCTCGAGCGTGTGGGCGTCAACGACACCTTCGCCGAAAGCGGGCCTTATCCGGAGCTGCTGGATCAGTACGGAATGAGCGTAGGCGATATCGTCGCGGCGGTGCGGCGCGCGCTGGGCCGCAGGGCCGCACCGAGGTAGGAAGCCGGCGCCGCTCCTTTACTTTCCGCTAAAATGTAAAGTGATGGCACAGGCTACTCTTTCGCGGAAGAACCAGATTGTGGTTCCCCGCGAAGCTCGCGAAGCTCTGGACGTGAAGGCCGGCGACAAGCTGATGGTGGTGGTGCGCGGAGATGTCGTCATCGTCCTGCAGAAACCGAAAAGCCATCAGAAGGCAATCAGCGGGCTTGCCCGCGGCCGCTATCCGCACGGATACCTTCGAAAGGAACGCCGAAGTTGGGACTGACCCGTTTGCGGTCTTTTTTACGGCGTCATCGCTCGATCGCAATCGACACCAACGTTTTCATCTGCGCGTTAGAGGCGAATCCCCGATACGCGGCACTCGCCGATCACATCTTCTCCTGGCTGGAACAAGCGGGCCACAGAGGTGTCACCTCCACCATCACGATGACGGAATTGCTGGTTCAGCCGTACCGCGATGGTGACGAGCAGCGGGTGAATGAGTTCTACGGTCTGCTCGCCACATATCCTAATCTGGAGTGGATTGCCCCGGATTTGGAAATCGCCGATTTGGCGGCGCGGATTCGCGCCGTGCACGGGCTGCGGACCCCGGACTCTCTGCAGGCCGCGACCGCCGTCCGGTCTCGCGTGACGGGTTTGGTGACCAACGATCCCGTCTTTGAGCGCATCGATTTATTTGAGACCCTGGTCTTGGACCGAGTCAACTGTGGGGCGGGCAATCTTGCCCGCAGCCGCCTTTCAGGCGGCACGACCCGCTGGAAAGCGGGTCCGCAGGCCGGATAGCCTGCCCCACTTCACTCGTACCTGAGCGCCTCCATCGGGTCCACCGTCGCCGCCCGCATCGCCGGCGCGATCGCCGCCGCGGCCGATGCCAGCAGCAGGCTCGCCAGCGGCAACGCCACGCTCCCAAAGTCCGATGGCTTCACCTCAAACAGAAGCGATGCCAGCGACCGCGCCAGCGCAAACCCTCCCGCCAGCCCGCCGGCAACCCCTATGGCGACGGCCACCGCGACGTCCCCAGTCACCAGCCGAATCACGCTCGAAACCGGTGCGCCCAGCGCCACGCGGATGCCGATCTCCTTGGTTCGCCGCACCACCGCGTAGCTCAGCACGCCGTGCAATCCCACCGCCGCCAGCACCACGGCCACCAGCGCAAAAAATCCCCCCAGCAGCGCCAGCATCCGCTCCTGCAAAATGGTCTCGTCGATGCGCGTGGATTCGAGCGTCATTCCCGTGACGCGCAGCGATGGATCCACCCGCTCGATTTCCTGCCGCAGCGCCGCTGCAATCGCCAGTGGATTTCCGGCCGTCCGCACCTCCACCGTCGAGCCGACTCCGCCCGCCGGCTGGTAAATGGTAGGGGCGGCAGCCTCGCGCAGATTGTTGTACTTGGCGTCGCGAACCACTCCCACAATCTCCTGCGCGCCGTAATTGCCGTCGTCATCCACCATCCGCTCGAACCGCTTGCCGAGCGCATCTTCGCCGGGGAAGAACTGCCGCGCGAAAGCCTGGTTGACGATCACCGCCGTCGGCACTCCCGCCACGATGTCTTGCGCCGTAAACTCCCGCCCGCTCAGCAAGGGAATCTGCATGGTCGCAAAAAACCCGGGCGAAACGGCCAGAAATCGCGGCCGAATCGGTTCCGGTCCGCGCCCCGGGAAACGCACTGGCGGGCTGATGATCGGTGTGGATGCCCCGCCCATGAGCGCAAAAAGAGACGTGCCGGCCGCCTGGACACCCGGGAACCGCCGCAGGCGATCCAGCAGCTCGCCCTGGAGCGCGCGCGCCTTCTCGCCCAGTCCGACACCGCCCCTGGGTCCCGGACCGCCACTGCCGGGACCGCGGAAATCCATGTTGAACAGCAGCACGTTCTTCGAGAATCCCAAGTCCACGCTGGTCAGCTTCTCGAATGAGATCAGCAGCAGGCCGGCCACGAACAGCACCACGAAACTAAAGCCCACCTGCGCCGCCAGCATCGGCCGTAAAACGCCCATCCGCGCCGGCCCTCTGCTGGGCCCCCCAGCCCGCAGCGCCGGCGCCAGTCCAAACAAAAACGTCGTCAACAGGCCCACCAGCGCCAGAAACGCCAGCACCCGGGCGTCGGGACGGATATCGAGGTAGACCGGCGCGTCCGTGGTCCCCATCAGCCCGGCTATCGGGGGCGCAATCCACAAAGCGAATGTCAGCCCGATGACGCACGCCGCGCCCGCCACCAAGCCGCTTTCCGTCAGCACCTGTTGCACCAGCCGCCATCGGCCCGCGCCCAGCGCCGCCCGCATGGCCATCTCGCGCTCGCGCGCCGCCGCCCTCGCCACCAGCAGGTTGGCTACGTTCGAGCAGGCGATCAGCAACACCAGCCCCGCCACCGCGGCCAGAATCCATAGCGGCCGTTCGAACTGCCAGCGCAAAAACGTCTCGTGCCCCTGTGCCGCCGACTCCACATTCAATCGCGTGTGGACGTACCGGGCCACGTGTTCCTCCGGCGTTCCGCCGTCGCCCGTGCCCGCGAGTGACATGTAGGTAAGCATGTTGCCCACTTGTTCCTGGCGAAAGTTGGTGAACGTTGCCTGAAGAACCCCCCGCACCTGCTCCGGATGAATTCCCCCTTTGAGCCGCCCGCAGACCACGAAGTGGTCGTTGGCCGGAATTAGCAAGATCCGCGCCGACGCGTTAGTCGTGAGCGGAACCCACAGGTCGTTTAGATACCCCGGCTCGACGCCGCTGAAATTCTTCCCGGTCACACCCACAATCTGGAATTCGATGCGGTTCATGGTCAGCCACCGGCCCAGCACCGCCGGGTTTCCCCCAAAACGCCGCATCCAGAACCCGTAACTGAGAACCGCCACCGACCGCTTTTGGTCAAGCTGCTCATCCGCCTCCGTCAGCAGCCGCCCCAGCATCGGGCGGACGCCCAGCGTGGCCAGTCCGTTGCCGGAGATCCATTGCGCGCGCACTCTTTCCAGCGTCCCTGAGTTGTCGAAGACCGCCGATTGCAGCGGTTCCCACACCGTCATCCCGAACAGTTCCACCTGCCCGCCGGCCGCCTGGCGGAAACGCCCGAGCAATGAATAGCTGAAGCGATCGTCTTTCGGCCGCGCGCCCGGCAACGTTCGCAGCGGCGGGTCCGTGAACGCCACCAGCTTCTGCGGTTCCGGCACCGGCAGCGGACGCAGCATCAACGCGTCGATCAGCGAAAACGCCGCCGTGCACGCTCCGATTGCGAGCGAAAGCGAAGCCACTGCCGCAACCGTGACCCCTCGTTCCTTCGCCAGAATGCGAACGCCGAAGCGTGCATCCTGAAGCAGCGATTCCAGCCACATATCCCTTGCCCCCCCTTCCGCCATAATCTCACAGGTCCGTGTTCGAAGTCACCCTGCTACCATGGTATCTACTCCCGACAATGGATCCGCAAAACGTCGACTTGAAGCAGACCGTCAATCTGCCGAAGACCGCTTTCTCCATGAAGGCCAACCTGCCGCAGGCCGAGCCCAAGATGCTCGCGCGGTGGGAGAAAGAGAACCTCTACCAGCGCATTCGCGTCTCCCGCGCCGGCCGCCCCACCTTCATCCTGCACGACGGCCCGCCCTACGCCAACGGGCGCATCCACCTCGGCACCGCCTTCAACAAAATCCTCAAGGACTTCATCGTCAAGTCCAAAACTATGGCCGGCTTCGACTCGCCCTACGTTCCGGGATGGGACTGCCATGGCCTGCCTATCGAATTCAACGTGGATAACGACCTGGGCGCGAGGAAGGCCGCGATGTCGAAGATGGAGATCCGCGACGCCTGCCGCCAATACGCGGAAAAATACGTCGAGTTGCAGCGCCAGGATTTCAAGCGCCTGGGAGTCTTGGGCCAGTGGGACGATCCCTACCTCACCATGAGCGCCTATTACGAGTCCGTCATCGCCGGCGCTTTCGTCGAGTTTCTGGACCGCGGCTACGTGTACAAAGGGCTCAAGCCGGTCCACTGGTGCATCCAGGATCGCACCGCCCTGGCGGAGGCCGAGGTCGAATACCAGGACCACACCAGCCCCTCGATCTGGGTGCGCTTCAAGCTGACCTCCGACCCCGCCAAGATCCATCCCGACCTGGCCGGCCGCAACGTCTACGGCCTCATCTGGACCACCACCCCGTGGACCATCCCGGCCAACATGGCCATCGCCTACCACCCCAAATTCGAGTACGTCGCCGTGGATGTGGCTGGCGCCGTCTACGTTGTCGCGGCCGATCTGCTCCAGGTCACCGCCGAAAAATGCGGCTGGGTGAGTGTGGGGCAGGTCCCCGACCTGCCCACCATAATCGCCACCTTCCCCGGCGCCGCCATCGAGCACGCCGTCTTCCGCCATCCCTTCCTCGAGCGCGATTCGCTCGGCATTCTCGCGGACCACGTAACCCTCGAACAAGGCACGGGCGCCGTCCATACCGCCCCCGGCCACGGTCAGGAAGACTACGTCATCGGCCGGCAGTACGGAATCGAAATCTTTTGTCCCGTGGATGCCGGCGGCCGTTTTTTCCACGCCGAAGGAGCCGCCGGCCGCTTACCCGAGGCCCTCATCGGCAAAACGGTTTGGGAAGCCAACCCCGTCGTAATCGAGCTTCTGAAATCGGCGGGCGCGCTGCTCGGGATCGAAAAACTGGTGCATTCCTATCCGAACTGCTGGCGCTGCCACCACCCCGTCATTTTCCGCGCCACCGAACAGTGGTTCATCGGGATGGACCGCAACAATTTCCGCCAGCGCGCCCTCGAAGCCGTCCACCAGACCCGCTGGATGCCCGCCTGGGGCGAGGAGCGCATCTCCAATATGATCGCCACCCGCCCCGACTGGTGCATCTCGCGCCAGCGCGCCTGGGGCGTCCCCATCATCGTTTTCTATTGCGAGAAGTGCCGCGAACCCCTCATTGATCGAAAGATCCTCGAGGGCATCGTCGAGCTCTTCCGCCGGCACGGCGCCGACATCTGGTACCAGCGCACCGCCGCCGAGCTGCTCCCCGCCGGCGCCAAGTGCGCCAAGTGCGGCGGCGCCGAATTCAGCAAGGAAAACGACATCCTGGATGTCTGGTTCGATTCCGGCTCCAGCCACCTGGCGGTGCTCAACCAGCGCTTCGGGCTGTCCTGGCCCGCGGATGTCTACATGGAAGGCGGCGACCAGTATCGCGGCTGGTTCCACAGCTCGCTCCTGGTCGGAACCGGCATCAAGGGTGGCTCGCCCTACCGCATGTGCGTGCTCAACGGCTGGGTGCTCGATGGCGAAGGCCGCGCCATGCACAAGTCGCTCGGCAACGTCATCGAGCCCGACCAGATCATCCGCCGCCACGGCGCCGAGATCCTGCGCCTGTGGACGGCTTCGGTCGAGTTCAACGAAGACGTCCGCCTCTCCGAGACCATTCTGACGCGCTTGGTGGATGCCTATCGCAAGCTGCGCAACACCTTCCGCTACCTGCTCGGCAACCTCTCGGATTTCGATCCGCTCCAGGACGCCGTGCCGGGCTCTGGCCTCGCCGGCATCGACCAGTGGATCCTCCTGCGCGCCGAAGACCTGGCCGCCCGCTGCCGCGTCTGGTACGAGAATTTCGAGTTCCACAAGGTCTATCACTCGGTCTACGCCTTCGCCACCGTGGACCTCAGCGCCGTCTATTTCGACATCCTCAAGGACCGGCTGTACACCGCCGCCACCAAGTCCCAAGCCCGGCGCAGCGCCCAGACCGCGCTCTACCGCCTGCTCGACGCGCTGGTGCGGCTGATGGCCCCGCTCATGAGCTTTACCGCGGAAGAGGTCTGGGGCCACATGGGCCGCCTGGAAAGCGTGCACGTCGCCTGCTTCCCGGAACCGTCGGAGTTGTCGGCGGGCCTCGACGACGCCGCGCGCCAAAGGTCGCAGGACTGGAACCGCCTCATGCAAGTGCGCGACACGGTACTCAAGAGCCTGGAAACCGCGCGCAATGAAAAGCTCATCGGCGCGCCGCTCGAAGCGCGCGTGCGCCTCTCGGCCGGCGGCGATCTCTACCCGCTGCTCGAGCAATACGTCCGCGAATTGCCGGCCCTGTTCATCGTCTCCCAAGTCGCGCTTGACTGCGCCGACACCTTGGGTGTTCAGGTGGAGCGCGCCGAGGGCCGCAAGTGCGAGCGCTGCTGGAAGTACTCGACCGGCGTCGGCGTCGACGCCCGCTTTCCCACCATCTGCGGTCCCTGCGCCCAGGCCGTCGAAGAGATTTGCCATGACCGGCATTAGTCCGCATTTCTCACGGCTTCACACCTCCGCCACCCGAATGGTCTGCGAAAACCTGGGGACTGACGAATGCGTCCCAAGGCGCGCCCCATCCTTCGCCCAAACACCGTGCCGGTCCATCGCCGCGCGGATGCATCCGTCTGTCCCCCGGTTTTCGCCCTGTTACGTGAGCTCTCCTTTTGGGGGTGTGAGAAATGCGCATTAGGTTGAAAGCCTACGGCGCCGCCGCCGCCGTGTTCGCGCTCGACCGCCTCGCCAAGTGGATCGTCGAAACGCGCGTCTCGTTTGCCGACACCTGCACCGTCATCCCCGGCTTCTTCGACATCGTGCGCGCGCAAAACCGCGGCGTGGCGTTCGGGCTGTTCAACGAATCCACGTTCCAGTGGCGCACCACCCTGCTGGTGCTCGTTTCCGTAGCGGCCGTGGTGGTGGTGAGCGCCGTCATCTGGAAAGCGCGGCGGCTCGACCCGCTCTCACTCTGGGGCTTCGCACTGGTTCTGGGTGGCGCCGGCGGCAACCTCTTCGATCGCATTCTGTCGGGACGCGTCACCGATTTCCTGGATTTTTACATCCGCGACTACCACTGGCCCGCCTTCAACGTGGCGGATTCGGCCCTCGTGGTCGGCTGCGGACTGTTGCTCCTCGATATGCTCCGTCCCCAGCGGCAGGCGCCCAATGTACCCTGAGTTTCTGCAGATTCCGTTTCTTCACACCTACGGCGTGCTCGTGGCGCTGGCATTCCTCGCGGGCCTGTGGATGGCCACGCGGCTCGCCAAACCCGCCGGCCTGGACGCCGGCGCGGTCGTCAATCTGGGAATCTACTGCGCCCTATCGGCCATCGCCGGCGCCAAGCTCATGATGTTCCTGGTGGACCTTCCCTACTATGCCCGCTACCCCTCCGAAATTCTGACCCTTGCTACCCTGCAAGCCGGCGGCGTATTCTATGGCGGCCTGATCGCCGCGCTGGCCATCGCCTGGTGGTACATGCGCAGGACCGGCCTACCCGCCCTGAAGACGGCCGATATCTTCGCGCCCGCGATAGCCCTGGGCCATGGCATTGGCCGCCTCGGCTGCTTCAGCGCCGGCTGCTGCTGGGGGATGGCATGCCACCTGCCCTGGGCCGTGACGTTCACCAACCCGGTGGCCAACCAGCTTGTCGGAGTGCCCTTAGGCGTCCCGCTGCACCCCACTCAGCTTTACGAATCCTTCGCGGAATTCTTCATCTTCGGCGTGCTCTACTGGCGAATTCGCAAGCCGCATCCCCCCGGCGCTATGATCGCCCTCTACCTGATGCTCTATTCCACCGCGCGATTCGTGGTCGAGTTCTTCCGCTACCACGAACAGGCCAACCCCTTCGGCGGACCGCTCGACGCCTCGCAGTGGATCTCGCTGGCCCTCTTCCTGCTAGGGCTCAGACTCTATACGTATCGGTCCTCCACTTCTTGACCGCTTTCTTGATTGCATCCGCAGCCAGGTTCTTTTCCGCCGCCTCCTGGGCCAGTGAGACAAACTCCTCATCCGATGCGAACCGCAGCGCAATAATCTGGCGGATGGTAAGCCTCGGATCCGGCAGTTTTCCCGTCAAGACAAAATGCCGCAGGTTCTCCTCCCCGCGAATGGCCCGGTCCTGGGCCTTCAAAGCGAAGATCCGGCAGAAGAACATCAGGATCAGCACGCAAACGGTAAGCACCACGATCAGCGAAGCGCTATAGAGCCTGTGTCGGTCGCCCCAGGAGCAGTAGAGGTTCACGCACGACCCGATGAGCGTGAGCACCAGCAAGGGGAACAGAACCCAGTGGTACATGGGAACGACCTGTCTGTGGTTGGCGTAATTCTGAGTTTCCATCCTTCCAGTCTACTGAAGCCAGCCTTGTCTTAGGAACCACGCAGGAATAACTTCACATTGGCTGCGTGGGCCATGTGGCGCACGCACTCGTGCGTGCCGCGTCCCGACTCATCGGGACGCCTACCGGACGTACTCCAAAACGCGTCCCGATGAGTCGGGACGCGGCAGACTGAGAGTCTGCGCCATGTCGGTGGCTGAGAAGTCATTCTTGCGTGGTCCCTTAGCTCCGCAGGAGCGGCAGACTGTAGCCCACGGCGTAAGCCGTGGGAATAGGCACGAAACCGATTCAGCCCCGGAGATCTTGCCAAATGGCATGCCGGACAGGCGGAAAAGACCGTTTTTTGAATTGGGGCTCCGCCCCAAACCCC